>Ga0307518_10001629_pt1 | contig 16574 bp, 5 predicted proteins | sample 25_EM_MG_FD_203889 | JGI IMG/M metagenome (GOLD analysis project Ga0307518, IMG submission 203889) | Populus trichocarpa ectomycorrhiza microbial communities from riparian zone in the Pacific Northwest, United States - 25_EM | ecosystem: Host-associated > Plants > Roots > Unclassified | place...
AAAAAAAGAATTGACCCGGCCGACCTGGTGACCCGCTCAAAACCCAGAACCCGGGCCTTGGACCGGGCCGGCCACCGAGCTGGGTCTTAAAACTATGATGTTTTCATTTAATACATGTGTGTTTTGATTTCTTGGTTTTGTGGGTCATGTACCATTGATGATGATAACAAGACCAATCAATAGAGGACATGTGATCAAGAGGCATGCCTTCATTTAATACATGTGTGGTTTGATTTCTTGGTTTTGTGGGTCATGTATCATTGATGATGATAACAAGATCAATTTATAAAGGACATGTGATCAAGAGGCATGTCTTCATTTAATACATACATGTGTGTTATGTTTTCATGGTTTACGACAAGTAAACTAAATTTGATCGAGATGGAATGCACCCAAGGCTAAACGACTGGCTTCGAAGTTGAGTCTATAAAAGGATGATTGAAATGTGCTTTCTATTTGGGGTTATGTCTTGTTGAGTTTTATAAACACCTAGGTTTTATTTGAAGATGTACGTATGAATTTGTTGGGCAAATAAAATTTCTAGAAGGTTAAACAGACCATCTCAGATTTAATAAAGAAATGAGTCACATGATATGTTAGGGTTAAAAGGATGCAATTTACACTAAACCCTAAATGTCTAGATAAACTTTATGGCTCATTAGAATTTTCGACATGTATCTTTTACGAATCTTGCCTCAAATTCTATTAGATGAACTATATGATTGGGAATGTAAACCTTAGACCCATCAAAATTAATAAAATAATAAAAAGATTAACAATGATATTGATGTAGCAACCGATCAACAAGTAAAAGTGCAAACTGACTTGATGTTTCACGCCTATTCTAAACAAATCAATCAAAATCATTAATTCTCGTGTGATACATTTATTGCATTGCAGCAATCTGCTATAATTTCACCATCACATTGTGTAAGGGGCCAATTGATTGATGCTTTTCCAATTTAATTTCTACTAAAATTTGTTATCTGCACCATCACGCATTAGTTGGCTCATTGTACTGTTCATTTTTTAGCTCTTTACGATGAGATTTTCAGCTTCTTGGATGTCTGTTGATTTCGAAAACTGCTGGCACGTAGTCAGATCTGCAGTTTCCAATTATATTGTCAAACTGCATGTGTTTTTCGCCTTCTCAGATAGTAATGGCATCTGATTTCATGTTCTAAAGCTCATCTCTGTTGAAAGTTTCGAATAAAATCTTTTCTTTGAGAGGTCAATTATGCTTATCTTGTGTAACTATTTTTACACGACTGCACTGCACTCCATATTTGCAGATGATTTGCTCTGAGCTTGAGGAACAATGTCCATACTTGTTGAGGGATTTTATCTAAGAGATAATTAATGGGCATCATCTGCTAGGGATATTTGAAGTTGGGATATTCTTATAGTTTATAATGTTAAGCTAGCCAAATTTGACTCAACCTTGTGAACTCTTTCTCACCATCTTCAATATCTTTATCTTCATCTTCATCCTTCCCTTCCTTGTCGTCGTCACTTTCTTTGACTTACCTTGTAAGAAATGGTACCCTTTGCTTCTCTACAAGACATTCGAATTCTTGATATTTTTGGTTTTTTCTCTTTTCATTCTGCTTCTGTTTCAATGCTGCAACGTGGGAACATGGTTTCTGTCTTCATCTTCACATATATTTTTGGATGCTTAATTTGATTTTTTATCATCCATAGACAGACTCGGCGGGTAAAATGAGTATTATCTATTTTATGCAAATTTTGGAGTACTATTTTTTATGTTAAATACTCTATTTTGGTAATCTAACCTTAATGTACGAGGGTTTACAAGAGTGATCGTCGTTGAAGAGATCTTTATTTTACAAGTAAAGTATTTGAACCTTACTAATTTATGTCTTCAACCAACTCAATTATGCCTAGTATCTAAAAGTTGAGATTCATTTGGGAGGTTTTTGAAAATATAATACTGATTATTTTTTATAGTATTTTTATTTGAAAATATATTAAAATAATTTTTTTTTTATTTTTAAAATATTATTTTTGATATTAATACATTAAAATAACATGAAAACATCAAAAAATATTAATTTGAAGAAAAAAAATAAAAAATCAATTTTTTAAAAAAATAATTTTAAAATAAAACAACAAACAGGTTCTTTATTCATTTGTTTCCTTTTATTTTATTCTGTTTTGAGTTGCTTCATGTGATGCTTAGTAATTGAAGCCTTCTTTTAGTGTCTTTATTATTTCAAGATTGCCCATCAAAGTGCAAGTTTCGTTGCTTGTTTCTCTTTTAGTGACTTTGAAGAGATCTTTTATGGAAAAAAGGTTCTCAAGATCAATGCACTGACTACATACTGCAATATGCTCTTAGCTTGTTGCCCTTTTCTTGTAAGCAGATCCTGCTTTTCTTTTTGTTTGAGAATCAATATGAAAAAATCCAATCAAATCTTGATTTTCCGAGCTATAAATTTACAAAAAAGCAAGTTTGAAATATACCATAACGGTCATGAAGGATTGGTGGGCATCTATTATTTGCTTTTATTAGCTGCTTCATTTGTGATTTTTCACTCAGTTGTGCAATAACTTGTGAAGAAATCTTGCTCAAAAGATATCTTGCAGTACTACTGACTGTTCATAATTTAGCCAAGCAAAATCTCAATTGTCAACTGGTGTATCCCAATTCTTGCCAGGGCTGGCATGATTATCTCTAGCACTTGTTGGAGTAAGGCATTCTCTTGCGTTATTGTATGCTGCGGTGAGCGTTGCCGAAGAGAAGGAACGTTTTTAGGTTAGCAGCCGACCAGTGTATTAAGAGCTGAATCTTATAAGATCATTTATATGGTACTCAAGCAGTTCCTTGTGAAGAAATCTTGATATATTATTTGTGTTAGGTCATTTTCCAACAAAGTAAAAGCTCGTTGTGGGTTAGTTGAGAGATGCTCAGAATACTTTAGTACTGGTGCTAGGTCCGAATACATTAATGAAAACATGTCATGAAACGGGAGTGGAGATGATTTGTCTGGTATGTTATCAAGCACTTGTTGATCATACTAAACAACTACTTGATGATTTGCCAAGGATGTTGAAGATCTGTACTAAACAATTACTTGATGATTTGCCAAGGATGTTGAAGATCTGTACTAAACAAGATGAGCACAGGAGTTCTGAATTGTATGTGTATATATATATATATGAACAAGTTTAGTTTGATATCTATCTGCATTTGTGTGCCAGCTTTGCTGTTGAAATGGAGAGGAGGGAGGGAGTACCTAAAATAGAATATTAAAATCCAAAGAAAGGTGCCTCGTCCCATTTCATCTTTGTATTATTAATTAATTATAAACTATTAATTAAGAAATTAAATAAGACAGCTCGCACATTTACTGTGTATTTTTTCTATTCATACTCTTGTTAAAAGAAAGAAAAAACTAGAAGGGATTAAGGTTTGATTGCACACACAACACTATAAATAGTACAATGCAATGATAATTTTGTCTTTCCATGAAAAATTACTGAAGTGGCTGTTGGAGACTGTCAATTCGAGAGTGTTTATTACGCGATTGCTTTTACATTTCATACAAATCACAATAAACCCATTGTTTGGTAACAATAAAATTAATTTTTGAAATGATGGGACCATGTACTTTTTACGTTTCCACCCAGGTTTTGATTGGTAATTTGGTAATTTTTATAATTGTGATTTGAAAAAAATTATTTTATAAAAATTATTTTTAATTAAAGTTGATTTAATATTTATATAAAAATGTTTGTTTACGCGGTAGCTTTACCTTTTAAAACAAACCACGTAAACATCATGTTTGGTAATATTAAAAAAACAATTTACTGTTTGTGTGGGACTCATATGTTTTATGTTGAAACCATTGGTTCGCACAAAAGCTAAGAGTTGTTTCTCACGTCTATACCAGGTGAATTAATTCACTTCGCACTGTTCACTTCAAGAAGTGAACAGTGTCCAGGTAAGATTTATTCACATACACTATTCACGCTCAAAAAACCATGAAAACTATAGTCTTTATCAGATGAATTTCATACGTGATGAAATTGTAGATAAGTTAATAAAATAATAAAAAATATTTGATATAAAGTATTATTTATTTAATGATATAATAGTGATAGTTAAATTTATAATATTTAAATTAAAAATCATCAATATTAATATATATCTTTTTTAATTATTTTATAACCTTAATTTAAAATAAATATTTAACCAAACACATTAAACTATTTTTTATTCAAACACATTTTCAATCATAATTTTAAACTAACATAAAAAAGCATTATTAACCTGCTTTTAATACATAGAAAAGCCAAAAACCTTATTTACACTTTGCATACCATTGCTTTTACCAATGCAGACGTATTAAACTTTACACTTTCCAAATTACCCCATCCTCTCCAGCTAATTCCAGTCCAAGCTTTGAACAGTACACACACACATTCTCTCTCCACTTAACAAATCTTAAAACTATTGAAATTTGAAATTAACATTTTAAAATTTAAAGAATCATAACATATTCTATCTTCCATTACAAAATATATCTCAACCTTTATAAATCAATCACATTTTATTTTTAGTTTATCTTATGATAATATATATTTAAATACAATAAAAAATAAGTTTCCTTCTTTTTAATTTATCTTATGAAAATGTATGTTTAAATACAATGCAAATTAATACATAAATTAGTTGTTCTTTATGGTAATTTAAAATGCATCTTCAACTTCAACCACACTTTTAAACAAACAATTATAACTTATTATTTTTTGAAAAGTATTTTCAACCACAATTTTAACCAAACATCTATTTAAATCAAACACACCACAATAAAAAGTGATTTTTAAAAGCCAACTTTTTTCAAACTTTAACCACAAAAACAAACACACTTTTACAAGGTCCATTACTTATTATCATATTGATAAGGGATAGGTTGAATTTTTTTATTTTTATATTATAGTAAGATGATTAAATTGTTTTTAAAAGTAAGATTTATTTTATTGATATCTAGGAGTTTTTGTGAATTTTTATTTTTTTAGAATAGAGTGAAATAACTAAATTTCTTTTAAAAATAAAATTTCTTTAACTAGCATCCAAGGGCTTTTAATAAATATTTTGATCCTTATTTTTTTTTATAATAATCAAGTTGACTGAAAGATAATTTGGCATTTTAATAAATATAAAATAATATTTTTAAAACAAATTTTTTGTGTGGGTTGTGTCCACGCTATTCGAACAGCGCGTGAGGGGACGTTCGAAGACCAAACGGTGACTTCTAGGATAATGTTCGAATCGTCTTTGCAACCCTCCTATCTCTAAGAGGAGTGTGTGGAATACTGACCTATAATTTTTTTTTTCTCTCTCTCCTCTTTGATTTTTGTGCCTGCCCTTTAAAATTTTCGAAACAGCCCTTTGATTTTTTTTTCTTCATATTTGGTCCTTATTCTTTTGATTATTATTTGTTTTATTTGAAATAATTTTTAAATTAGATATTTTTTTTAAATTTCATCCTCCACTCTTTTCATCTATCAAATTTGGTCTTCATTCTTTTTATTGTTATTTGTTTTATTTAAGATGATTTTTAAAATAGGATTCTTTTTATGATTTCATTCTCTTTGGTTTTCTTTCCTATCATATTTTATCTTAATTTTTTTTATTGCTATTTTTAATTTGAAAAATTTCTTATATTTATATTTTTTCTGATTTCATCTTTCAATATTAAATTGATTGGAAATTGAGCTTGATGATTGAACTAGGGTCTAGAATTTCACGGGTTGCGAGTTTGAGAATTCACCCAAGTTTGTCTGGTTTTTTTCTTTCTTTTTTTTTAAGCTCATGTTTTCTCAATTTCATCATTCAACACTTATTTCATTTGAAATTGGACTCCATTATTTATTTTTTACTTGCTTTCTATAGCATTTTTTATTAATTTTGAAAATGACTGAGGTTACTTGTCATTCTTTCTTAAATTTAATTGTTTTAAAAGAAATTTTATTTTTAATTAAATATAAGCATGAGATTCTCACTTCATGGTATTTTCTTTGGTTTGATTTATAAGTCGTTCTGACGACGCGTGTAGCTTTTTTTAGCGTCACCGTGCAGCCTTTCACAATGGCGTTAGAACTGTCTCTGTGAGCTTTCTCTGGTGGTGTGGTGGTGTTTATGATGGAGCAACAATGAGCCTTCAACAGGCTTTTCATTCTTCTCCTCCTAAGTATGATATTGACAGCTCATTTGTTATAGTTAATTATTGTTATTTTTTTGCTTTATTTATTGTTGATGCTTTTTTTAATCATATTATTAAATAAACTAATTTTACTGAACCCTGTGAAATCAATGATCCAGGTCTTAAACTTTTCTTGCTTCTTTAAAGGCATTGCCATCGCTTAAACATTCTTTTTTATGTTAGAAAAAACTTGACCTGGCTCATGACGTAGCGCAAACCACCTATCTAGTATATTATTGTGAACAGGAGCAATGATAATTTTATTTTTATTTAGTCATCAAACTTTTTTCCTCTTCTATTGTATCCTTTCATGGCCAAATTAATAACCAATTTTGTATAATTTGTTATAAGATGATAAAATAAAAAAAAAAAACAGATGATCAAAGTGTAACACACATAGAAAATAAGTGACCAATCTCAATTGGCATATAAAATTACACTTTGGTTCACCTACTTCGCATTGAATTCGTTTTCAATTTCTTTATAGGCTGTTTAGAACCCCTATAAATTGAATTTAATTCACAATTCACAGGATTTAATCAATTTTTGTGTTGGGAGCCCTTTTGAAGATATTGATTGGAATTCCATGTGAAACTTAATTCATTAAAAGGAGCAAAATCAAATAAGATAGGAGAGTTTTTTATTTCCTATAGTAATTTCTCTTAAAATAACATTGAAAATAATATTCTAAAAATGCCCACCTCTTTCTTTCTTTTTTTAGTGGAGGAGTCATATTGTTGGCATCCTTTTCTTTTTAATCTAATCAACATGCTTCCATTCTAATTCTATGTATCTCTTTTGTTCAATTCTTGATTTTTCTCGGGAAAAAAAATTAGATTTTAGATTGATTTGGATTCAGGGGATAAAACTCTACAGATGGGTTTTGATGATGTCATAAAACTCAATATGTTTAGGAATAAGGCTTATATCATTGGATAATAGGTTGGTCATATAGTTTTATCAATCTGATCTATTCTCCCTAATTATTATGTCTAGTAATTGATGCCTGGTAAGTTGAGTGGCTTAAAGCTGGTACTTGCAAAAGGTTTTTTTTTATGGATGTGAGGACTCTTAGATGCTAAAGTCAATACTTTTGTAGAGAGAGAAAGTACAATGGTATTTTTGAGCAATAAAACTTAAAAATATGTATGCTAAAATTATTAAGAATAAAGAGATTGTGAACCTTAAACTTTGTGGATTCATGGGCTATTTATAGCTTATGAGTATTATCCTTTTATGGAGAGGATAGAGTAAAAAGTCATTTCACCCCTATAAACTAATATAGTATTTTAAGTTGTATTTCACTCAAAATAATACATATTGGATCAATATAAAATACCGAGGGATGCGTGTGGGGGTCCCGAAAACTTACTGAGACACGCACATGGGATTCTGAAAAAATTCTCAAAAAAGTGTTGGGCTCAAGCGAGTTGCCTGAGCCTGTTAGGGGTGAAAAATGGCCCAGATACTGCATGTGCTTGGACAAGTGCACGTGCCCGAGCCCATGGGGTGTTGGGGACACCGAGCATCTAGTGTTGGGCACATGCACTACTTGAACCTATTGTTATTAGGCCTAGTGTTAGTGGGCCCAGGCATTGCCTGAGCCCATTTCCGTTGGGCTCGGCCAAGGGATTGAGCCTAATGTTGTGGGCTTAGATTGAAGGGTGAGTCCATGGATAGTTAGGGTCAAGCACGTTGTTTATGCCCATGTTTTTTTAGTACTTGAGCTTTTGAGCGTTTTGTGCCGTCAAATTTGAATTTATTAGATTTCAAAACCACGTTGAAGCAAGAAATATCATGTGCTAATCATCTCTCTATACAGGTTATTTTCAATCCTGAAATTTAAATTGCTTCTTTACTTCATTCTTTCAAAGTTACAATGTATTTCAGTTGCCACCATCTCTATATAGCCTGAAAAGTGGTGGAGAAACCAAAAACTTTTACTAATAAGCAAGCCCTTTTCTGCTCCATGTCAACTAGATGGCAGTCATTAGAGGTATATCAGCATGCAGAAATAAGTTTGTGCAAGACAAATTCTGTATGTTCGTTACTTTTTTTTGTTCCACACCTATGGCTGTCTCCTTTCCACTTTTGTTTGTTCATAAATTTTGTTGCACTTTTCTGATTCAGCCCCTTCTGCAGTATCTATCCCCATTCCCGGTGTTCATTCATCTTTACTGTTTGTGTTGTGATAATTTCTCGTTCTCTAGATGTTGTTATTTCAGGAAAGCCATTTTCAAGAGCCTATGGTGTTAAGGTTCTCGTTGTCTGCTGCAGGCATGCATTCTTCCTTCTCTCAAGGGTGCATCCTGTGCTAATTATGCTAAGTGTGTAAATCAGATTTTGTTGGGCCTCAACAATATGCAGGTACCTTTCTTAATCCAAATCTATTTCCCAATAACTTTTTGTTTCCATTTCTATACTCTTTCTTTTTTTCTTGCTGTCTTTATTTTTGTGAAATCAATTTTCCATCATCTCAATTGAGTTTAATGTCATTTTTAATAAATACTAAGGTCCTTATAGCAAAAAAAAAATTTAATAATGTAACAAGAATAATTTATAAATTAAAAGTAAAATAGTAAAGATTGTTAATCCAACTCATTTTCATATGTATTCCAAGTAGTATAATTAAATTTCATTACATGATTTAATATTTTATTTCACATATAAAAATTATAATAAGTTATCAATTGAATTAAAATTTGCTCTTGAATTGAATTGAATTTAGCATATTATTTGGTTACAAATAAGCTGCTAGGTTTTGGAATTTTCATTTTAGTTCAAAAATTCATTTTGTTTATTTGTAGTCCCTAACTTCACATGGATGGAGAAAATAACTAGAAAACAGGAGTAGAGAAAGCAAGTTGTCGGTCGGCCCGATTCTGATGATGAAATAAGATGAAAAGGAATTTGTAAATTTTTTTTATTATCAAACTTTTGCTCTTCAATTGCATTCTTTCATGACCAAATTAATAACTAATTTCATATAATTTATTATGACAGGATGAAATTTAAAACAAAAACATAGGATCAAGTGTAACACATGAAAAAAAATAAATTACCAATTTCAATTGGCTTGTAAAAGTATACTTAGGCCCACTTACTTTGGATTCAATTTCTTTTTAATCCCCTTAGTTTTTATAATTTTTATTTTTGTCTAAAATTTTATTTTATTTAATTTTTAGTTTTTGATTCGATAAAAAATAGAGAAAGTGATTGGAAGACAAAAATGCAAAGACAAAATTGTTAGTTGACATGATTTCAACTATAAAATAAGACGATGTTGATGTTAAGAGTTGTATTCAATAAGAGTTTTATTGATGTGTTTTTTTGCCTTAATCTTATTAAAAAAAAAAAACACGCAGTCACGCACCATGTCTTAAACTTGTTTTGGGCTAATTTAAGCCCAGGTTTAACAAGGTTTTTAGAATTTAATTATTTATTTATTATGTTTTTAAATGAAAATATGTTGAAAATAAGTTTTGAAATTCAAAAATCTCAACCTGATTTTTCAGCCACATCTTTTCATGGCTAAAAACTATGTTTTCAGATGACGTAACATCTTCCACAGCAAGCAACACATTATTTATCATAATTTATTTTTAAAATAAGTAAATGCCCCTCTAGTTTTGATAAAAATAAATAAATAAAAGGACACATGAGCTTGGCTTTGTCAGCTAGCATTCATGGTTTTTTTGGTTTTAATAGGCAAAGCAGACTAATTGGCCCACCTATGGCCAAGCATCAGGCCCCTTTGTAACTTTGTTTTATATATATTAACTTAGTTTAAATAGATAGATTAAAAATGTAATTGTTTGATGCCCAACCGAGGTTTTAATTGAGATTAATTAAAATAAATAAATTTGAAATTTTTTTTTATATTTGTTAATAAAATATAATTTAGTTTTTATTTGGTTTACAAAAGAGATTATAACATTTATTCTAATATTAGTTAGCATTCTTTATATACAACCCTATATATTATTTGTTTTTTCTATTTTTTTGTGTATATTTGTTTTTGTTATTATTTGATTAAATAAGAAATTAGTTTAAAAAAACAAAATCTTTAATTGCAACCAATCCAAAATTATATTTCTTAATCGCATTTATCTCTTAATTTTAATTTTATAATTTGAAATTTAGTTAACATTAACAACTATATTTTTGTATTTATTAATATATATAATTTTTAATTTATTTAATTATATATGAAAATGGTTTTTAATTTACAATTAATTTTTTTTCCTTAAAAACACCCATTTGCAAGTTAGCATCTAAACAACGACTTAGGTGCTAACAACTATTGTGGCCTTCACACAAATCGACATTATTATATTAACAATTAACCATTATTATACATAAAATTAAAGAGTGTGTGGAAATTATTGTATTTCCACACTCAAATGCACCGTGAATTACAACAGTAATGTAATTCACAGTGCATTCTTCTTTTTTTTTGTTTATTTTTTTTCCAAAATTACTTTTTTTTTTTCCAACTTTCCTCTTTTTTTTTTTATTTATTTTTTTCCCAAAATTATATTTGTTGATTTTACTTTTAGAATATTGAGCTGGTTAAAAATTTCGCTTTGTAATTTTTTTTCTTTAAAACAGTGTTGATTGCTACAGTGTTTCTCAGCAAGGTTTTTTTATTTTTTATGATTTTCTCCGAAATTATCTTTTTTATTTTATTTTTTAATATTGAGCTGGTTAAAAATTACAGTTACAATATGTGAGGAAAGCACTGTAACTTTCCTCGCAAATTACTGTGGATTGCTATAATTTTTTTTCCCGCATGGTTTTTTTCTATTTTGTTATGTTTTTCCCTAAAATTATCTTTGTCAATTTTATTTTTTAAATATTAAGCTGGTTAAGAATTGCAATTATAAGTAAATATAAGTTTTTCCTCACAAAACACTATGGATTGATACAGTTTTTCCTCACATAGTTTTTTTCCAGTTTCTTTTGTGTTTTTTTTTTTTTGAAATATTTTTTTCCAAAATTATCTTCGTCGATTTTATTTTTTTAATATTGAGTTGGTTAGAATTTAACTTTGTAATAAAGCTTAAGCATGTGGGGAAAGCACTGTAGCTTTCCTCACAAAACATTGTGGATTCTTATAGTGTCTCTCCACGTGGGTTTTTTTCTTATGATTTTTTCAAAATTATCTCTGTCAATTTTATTTTTTTAATATTGATCTGGTTAAGAATTACAATTACAAGTCATTACAAATAAGGCTAAATCATGTGGGGAAGCATTGTAGCTTTCATCACAAAACACTGTGAATTGCTACAGTATTTCTCTAAATAGTTTTTTATTTTATTTTATTGGGGAAAACACTGTAGTTTTCCTCACAAAACATTGTCAATTGCTACAACGTTTTTCCTCATGGGTATTTTTCCTTCCAAAATTATCTTTGTTGGTTTTTTTTTAATATTAAGTTGGTAGAAAATTTAGCTTCGTAATTTTTTTTTATTAACAGAAAAGCTAAATCATGTGGTAAAAGCATTGTATATTTCCTCACAAAACACTATATATTGCTACAAATTATTTTGTTAAATCTCTAAGTTTTTGATCACAAACACAAATTTTTTTTCTGTCATGAAATATTAACTCCATCGTACCTTTAGTTTCTATTATTTATCTAGTGCTGGTTCACGATTATAATACTATCAAATATATTTATAATATATTTTATAAACCGGCAGCCATGCCATCTCTTATAAATTAAGCACATCTTCAGCCCATTCTCCTCTTCAACCCGCCAGTTTTATCCATCTTTAAACTTGTTTTTTCACGGTCAGCAACGGTTGGTTACTTTTGAGATTTATTACTGACGTTCCAAATCAGTCCATAAAACCAACCCATTTGCAAGTAGCAGCAGTATATCAGCAACAATAGAAACTCTGATTAAATGTGGCTTAAAGATCATAATCATTACATTTTTCGAATTAATCATTGCCGCCGCAGCTCACAGTTCTAGAGTGTACTCTAACCATGCATGGAAAGTACGATAATTATGCATAATACCATTATCCTAAACAGCCCCCCTCGTAATCTAAGAAGATCGACAAAGTTAACAAGTCACTGAGAAACAAACAGTATAACTGAACTGAGGAGGCTCCACTATTCTCCTACTTCACTTCTTCCTCTTCTTTGGGGGCTGGAGGGCTTCCTCGTCTTCATCTTCTTCTTCCTCGTCCTCATTCTCTACCTCCTCAACTTCTTCTTCATCCTCTTCTCCACCGTCATCGTCGTCGTCATCGTCATCTTCATCATCGTCGTCGTCATCTTGACCTTCGCCTTCTTCATCGTCATCTTCTTCCTCTTCTCCATTCTCTTCTGCCCCACCTGCTGCTCCACCACCTGGACCCTTCTTTGAGTTACTCTTGTTATTGTTGGGATTGTTGCCCAAGTCACCTCCATCTTCAGAGGACAATTCCTCTTCACCTTCTCCTAATCCATCACCCCCTTCCTCCTCATCATCATCGTCATCATCATTGTCATCATCTCCTTCTGCATCAACTGGCTTGTCATGGCCTTGTGCCTCATCTCCGTCCATTCTAGGTTTGTTAGTCAGCAACAACCCACTGGGATCCTGAAACCATTTTTACAAAATAGCATTTCATAGCAGGTCAAACGGAGACTTTGTATATCATGGGCAATGAAAGATTGCTGGACACAATGTCTCCAAATTAGTACATTAAATAGTATAGTAATACAATATAGTTTCCCAAGAACGAGCTAAATAAAAAAGCACCATCGCATATGCTTAAATGACAAACAAAATATTAAGAAGACAGCAACGGCGTAGACATGTAATGCAGCAAGCAAACATATAAAAAAACTCTTAAGACGATTTTACCCGTGAAATCGATGTCTAGCCGCTTGGAACACTTTCACCACTTGATGAATAAAAATATATTTAGGAAATCAAAGAGGCAGGCTTCATTTTGCAAGTTTAATTTCGAAAGTGAAAACAACCAGTAACTAAACATTCTTTGTTTCTATTGGCCTTAGAAACTTTTCAACTTCTAACTACATCAATTTAGGACACCTATTTAATCCCATAATACCATAAGCATGTGGGAAAAGATTGTAGATTAGGGGGAAAAAAAAAGTATATAAATAAGAGTTGAATTCTCAGCTGGGTGATGAGAAGGTATCAAAAAGTGCGGTAGACCGAATAACTGAGAGCATTAAGGCCCATAAACTTATTAAAGTACCTCCATTTAAAGAGGTAGCCACTAAAGTACATAATAAAGAGCATTACAAAGCGAACCAGGTTCTTTTCTCCCTTTTTTACAGTATATAATTCTTTGTTCCTAATTTTGAAAAGAAAGAGCTACATGACCCCGGTGCAACTGGAATATATACCGCAACCACAATGGGAAAGGGAAATGAGGTTCCCTTCACATACAGGAGAAACATCCCTTCACCGGCCACACTACTCTAAATCAAGATTCCATATATAATTCATCTTTCATTGTTTGGACAACTTTTTCTCACTTACGAGAAACTCAAAGCATCAGTACAAAGATTCCATCATGGATCATAATAGCAAATTAATAAAAATAGTGGCTTTTACATCTTTATCGTCTCAATTAGGCTGGTGACTTCACCTATGACTATTCGGGGGGGAATAAACCTAGAAGATTCGGAGCAGGTTACGCCACGACATAAAACTTGCGACCCTCAACAACTTCACTCCTTTATTTTAATGGGTCTCGACCATTTCAAACTTTATTGGTTTCATTTAAACAAATTTAGGCTGGTGTGGTGAATAATAAAATAAAATAAAGCAAGTTGATGGGAGTGGGACAAGCCAAAACGCGCAAGCAAACACATAGCTGGAAGAGACAAATCACAGTAAATGCCAAAAAGTGGAGACCCTTCCTACTCTGGCTGATTTATCATCTTGAAATAATCAAGATATCATTATTACATTTTTTTTTATATTTATAAGAATTTATGAAATAAAATAATAACACGTGTCGTCTAGGAATAGTTATATCTCCTATGACATAACATAAGACACAACGAAAATAATATTCGAACACAGCCTTTCCCCCATCAAAAGATGCTTCTCACTTGACCTGACTTTTCCCATTACAACATGACATCAAAAAAAAAATTAAAACAGAGATTTTTATTTTATTTTTTAAATTCCAACCGGCTCACACGTGCAAACAAAACCAACAACTCAAACTGTGTCTTAAACAAATCATTAATATGGTTATTTTTCAAAATATTTTTTACTCTGAAAAATATTAAAATAATATTATTTTTATTTTAAAAAAATTATTTTTAATATCAAAACATCAAAACGATACAAGAAATTAAAAAAATAATTTAAAACAAAAAAATATTCAGATTTAACAAAAATACAGCTTAAAACTCATTACCAACCACCCCCTGAAATACCAAGCCGGTGCGCACTTTAGCCTAAAGTATGCATATAAAAGCAAAAAAGCAAGATAATGCCACGTACACCTAAGGATTGGCGCACGTTAAGCCAGACCTAAGAAACGTCCACACCCCTAAAAAAAGGCACTGTGGCGCATGTTAGCAACGTGGATGGCAAATACCAGACCAAAGGTCCAAAACCAGCTGCCTTCGGCGCAGGTTAGCATAAAATTAAACATGAAACACGCTCACCAAAGAGAAACTAAAAACACAAACAGAGACCCAAGAAAAAGCAGGAACCCTGTTAGGAAAATCAAGTACTAAATAGCAAAAGCGCCCGTTAGCATCAAGGACAACAAGCTAGGCAAAAATGTAAGAAAACCCTTTCTAGCAATAACAAAATGAATAATAACACAACTTACCAGAGCCTTGAGGAGTTGGGTTTTGAAGAGAGCAGAAACAAGCAAAGTAGTCAAAACCTCGCCGGCGCACATTAACAAGCCGTTAGTAAGAGTAACTGTCACTGAACCGTACGTAGCCTCCATTTGCGTGCGTCAAAAAAAGAGAAATAAAACACCTGCACAAACAGGATCCGTAACCGTTAGATCTGTTCTAGAAACCATTTCAGCCGTCAGATCTCACGCCACACAAAAGACAAATTAAAAAAAAAAACTGAATCGTAATTATAAAAAAAAATCGTGTATTAAAAGAATGTTGGGTTTAACAGCGAAAAAGGCTACACAGCGTGCTAAGAAGGAATGTTAAAGAAAAAGAGTTTCGTTCATGTGGAATTGTGGATACTTAATCAAAATTAGACAAAATACCACTTTCTGTCATGATAATCCCTTGTCGGCGACACACAACTTCCAAATTTGAAAAACCATCACCAAATCAAGCTAGCTATTGACGAAAATCGTAACAGGAGCAGAAAAACAACAAGTTTGCATAGCAAGTGAAAAAAATTGGTTGTTCTTGACGTAGAACAAGCAGTTTTTAATGGAGAACGCATTAAAATTCAACGGAACCTTAAGGATTGAAGCAAAAGCCAGCAAAACTTCACATAACGGCACCTAAAACACGAGGAATTGCTCGAAAATCATTTGAAAACTAGAGAATTGAGGCAAAAAGAGCTAAAAAAACTCAAAACGGCAAGTAAACAAGATATTAACAGAACAAACTTTCATTTTCAGTAAGAAAGTGCAAAACCGAGCTCAAAAAGAAGCGAAACATACAGAGAAATTGAAACGCAAGGAAGAGAGTCAAAGAGGTGAAGCATACCAGGAACGAAGATCTGAGCACAGAGAGAGCAGATCTGAAGGTTTCAGGGTCTAAAACCGGAAAAAACAAGCGTTTAGAGCTCCATCCATTTTGGACCGTTGGATCTTGATCGTAGAGACAGAGAGAGTCCACAAGATATAGAATAAAAATAAATATCTTCAGAAACAAAGAAAGAGAAAGCTAGAGAGTACTGGTGTGGGTGGGGTGACTGACTGACTAACTGCCCGTAATTTCTTAGTCAGGATTAGGGCAGGTCGGGCAGGGCTGTTCACCGTGTGAAAATTTGAAAAGATCGTGGGCTTGGGCTGCCCGTGGAGAGTTAACAAAAGGACAGAGTGGGGGTGTTCTTATAACGATTTTAATGATTGTTATTTATTTCTTAATTCTAATTTATTAAGCTCTGTGGCATTTCTAAAAGCCTCTCTTGTCGTGTCTATACTCTATTGGTCTGTTTGCGATTTCGAGTGACCCGACCATGGTTAATTTGGAAACCAGGGTTAACTACACCTCCATTTGATTACAGTTAAGATGTTACTAGTCTGTAGGTATTATTTTTTTTACTTTGTTTTTTTTTTGTTCAACATGGGCCCACACACGTGAGGGGACATTCATGTGTAATCTATGTTCTATGATTATAGATATTTTAGTCACAAGCTGAATGTG
>Ga0307518_10001630_pt1 | contig 16574 bp, 13 predicted proteins | sample 25_EM_MG_FD_203889 | JGI IMG/M metagenome (GOLD analysis project Ga0307518, IMG submission 203889) | Populus trichocarpa ectomycorrhiza microbial communities from riparian zone in the Pacific Northwest, United States - 25_EM | ecosystem: Host-associated > Plants > Roots > Unclassified | place...
ATATACACACACTCTCTCTCTCTCTCTCTCTCTCACTCTCTCTCTCTCTCTCTCTCTCTCTCTCTCTCTATATATATATATATATATATATATATATATATATATATATTTTTTTTTTTTTGATAATCTGGGTTGTTCGAGTCAACTTACACGCACCACAACTCATCTCCGGATCCACTGAAACCCTGCAAGCCCAGTAAACAAATAAGTACTGTGAGGGTGACATGCGTACACACTAAGGTTCGAACCTATAATGCAGATGTAAGGAATTCGATCCCTACTAGTACCGCTATGCCATGAAACTTGGATGCCCTATCTCTATATTCTTACTTCTATTTATAATTAACCTAGTTTCTCTGTTAAATATTTGTTAATAAAGTGCTCCGTAGTCACCAATTTTATTTTTTTTAATATCCTTTTGACTATATGTTAATTGAAAGGAATGTATGAGTTCTTTGGTATTTTCAAGAAAGAACCACCGTTGATTCTGAAGAATGTGGTTGAAGACAGTCAATTATTATTTTACTTGATGAAAGCAAAACACCAGCAGCAATTAAAAAGTAAAAAAAAAAAAAAAAAACAGAGAGACGCAAGCAGAGAATCCAATTTTATTTCATGACCCATGCTTACATGCCAGAGCTGGAAACCACTCACTAGCACATGCCACATGTACCTTAACTAACATATGTTTTTTCTTTTTTCTACTATGATCCAACTTAACAAATTGAAAATATATGAAAAATTTAAGGGAAAATTAAAAAAAGTATTGGAAGGAAAATTTATCATTCAGAACTATCAAATTCCCCATACTGATTTTAAGACCAAACTGATATTGAAGCAAACTTGTTCCACATCTATGTACCAATCTACAAGCAAAAGATGATCGACTTAAATTGGTGGGAAAAAATTCCTACTTTTGTTCTTGGTCTCAATTAGCCATAACCAAAGCCATAAGATATGGGTGTAAGCTAATTGTTGGAGAACTGAGCTTGGTTCAATGAAAATGTAGCATGCTGTTGCTCAGGCCATGGCCAAAATCCTTGCTGCTCCTCTATGCCATTGAACATGCTGCAGAAGTTTTCATCTTGATGAATCAACTGATCAACCTTCAAACATTGAAGGTCTGATCTTGATGAACCTTGGAGAAGTTGAGTGATGGTTGCAGGCCTGATGGGTGCGGAGAAGAGATGTTTAGTGGTTAGTTGGGATGATACGGGACTTGATGCTACTGGATTTCTTGAGATATCTAAGTTGACATCACAACTGTTCTCACTTCCATTGCTCCAAGAACCCTCAGTTTCTTTCTTGAGGTTAACTTCATTTGATTCTCTACTTTTTAGAGACAGTAGCTGCAGCATGGAAACAGTCAAGACTTGAGAAGATGCACATGGAGATATGGAACCATTAAAAATACAGCTTGATGCATTGTCCATGAGAACATGAAAATACTAATTTGATTCAATTTACATAAACCAATATGGCTATCAACTGGAAAGCTAGTAGTATAATTGAAATTAGCTTTAACTTTTGCCAAGTGCTTCATATATATACTACTGGCACCTAAAAAGCTATCCATCATGACCTAATCTAGTGCTAAAGTAAGGGAATGCTATGACTTTTCTGAAAGTCATTATTATTTTTTTATAACAAAAAAATAGAATAATGGAATTGCCGAGGTAACATGATCAATCAATTCCTAGAAATGTAAACTCATATCTCTCAGAACATGAACATAAATGCGTTGTCAGTGGCTAGCTGGTGTGCCACTCTCAAACTCCTATCAACTAGAGAATGGATCGATGTACAAAAACTCCATGAAAAGAGAGCAGTTAAGAAAGATTACTTTTGTGCAATATCACGAAAATCTTAGCTGGGGAAAAAATTAATAAAAATCCTCAGATCAAATAGGTATCGTAAGAAATAATTTTCCTTAATTTCCCAATATAAACCAGATGGGTAGGAAAATTCTATGTCACCTAGCTAAGCAAGCAGAACTAACACAGATACGATGTAATTAATTTGATCAGTACTTTGTTTTTGTAGACTAGAAATGATTACCTCTGCATGAAGTTTCTTGTTCTGGGCTTGAAGGGCATCATTATCAGCCTTAAGTGCATCAAACTGTTTCTTTAAGACCTCATAGTCTTTCTCTAACTGCTTAGTCTTCCATCTAGCCCTCCTGTTTTGAAACCAAATAGCTATCTGCCTTGGCTGCAAACCCAAAGCCTTGGCCAGCTGCATTTTCCTCTCAGGTTCAAGCTTGTTTCCTAACTCAAAGCTCTTCTCAAGTGCCTTAACTTGCTCCAAGTTGAGCCTCTTCTTTTTCTCCCCTATCTGTGACCCATCATCAGACAAGTCATCTTCTCCATGCCCTACTTCTTCACATTTTTCCATTCCAGAAAACGACATCGATCTCTTCATCAAGAACTGCCCTCCACTTCCTGCACCAATATCACAACACAAATTAAAAACATCAAACTCATATCATACATGGTAAAGAGTAGAACTCCATATTATTTTTCCACAATCAAATATGCATAAATAATTACTAATATAGATAGAGAATTTAAAGCAGAAAGAGAGAGAGAGAGAGAGAGACCGGGAAAAAGCTGAGGAGGGCAGGAGGGAAGAGAGTTGAGAGAAGAAGGAGAGGGATGGTGGTCATTGTCTTCATGGGAATGGAACATAAAACCATGATGTGGAGGAAATGCCATATGATGTTGATGATCACTCAGCGCAAAAGATCTTTCATTCATTATACATATATATAAATTTATAGATGCAACTTCATTCGTTACCGTGAATTTTTCGATGCAAGAATTTAAGGGGCTAGTGATGTGGATTATGCGATCTGACTGATCTTCATGAGTAATTCAAGGTGTGACAGGTTATAGCTGGGAAGAGGACATGGGGATGGTGATGGGTTCAGAGACTGAAGGACAGCGATTTTTAGGTCAAGAGAGAGAGAGATAGAATGAGAGGCGTATATCGTGTAATATATCACAGATGCGAGAGCTTTCATGGACCCATCCTCGGATATGGGTCACTCTCTGTCTCTCGCACATACAGAAGCACATGTTTAGTATACAAATTGTATTATTATATAATCAACTAATCATTTGAACTTTTATATTCCCAATAAACGTTGTCATTGCTTGGTTAAACCTTTGCTACCTTGCTGGTGATCCTTCTGCTATTAAAAAAGTAAATAATATCTCATACTGACATTAGAGATCAAAACTGATATTGCTACTAGTTTTTCCTTTTTTTATCATCTAGAAACCTTCTCCAGTAAAATATGTATGGTAATGTTGAGCTTTCGGGTGACTTTTAAAGCTTATCCATGTCTCTCCTTCGTAACTACTGGAGTTTATTTAACACTTATTGTTTTTATCACTCCAAGTGAATCTAGCTGACATCTAGATTCAATGATAAAATTCAAAGAAATTAAGCTAGAGCTGGCTAGGTACCTCAAATTAAATTTAAATTATCTACAACCCATATCGATGACACACAATTCGTGGGTTGATTTTTTAAAAAATTATTAATTATTTACTTTTTTTTAACTCCAAGATCATGCCATATAATTATTGCAATATTTTCTTTCTTATGGATAATGTAGTTCCGATGTGAATGCTTTCTTTTCTATACCAGACCTAAAAGCTGATTAAGTGGGGGTTGGTAGCTTTTGTAGTATTTGCGGTTGAATTTTTAAAACATAGATTTAAAAAAAATCTATAAATTATAGTTTCTTTAAAAATAAAATTTCAAGAGAGAATTTTCAGTGAGATCCATGTAAAATTATATTATGCATTATATAATTAATTAATAAAATATTTTTAAATCTGTGATTGAGATAAAACATATATTACACCGTATCGCCCTATAAAAATAAACAAATCAAGCATAAATCTCATACGCCAACTTAACATGGAATCACTTAGTTTATGTATTGATAAGGTTAAACAGGAATTTTTTTTTTTTTTTTTTGCTGATTCTTAGATTGTCGATGGATTAAATCGTTTTCACACAAGCCAGGCCATGTGTGACGAGGAAACTTGGCAACATGAAAGTCTAGAATCCATGGAGAGAAATAATAGACAAGTAATTTGTATGCCTTAAAGTCATTCAATAAATATTGAATATGCATATATCCATGTTGTTGGACCTAGCACTATAAGTTAATTTATTACTGCTGAGTCTGGCATAAAACCTATTAATATATATTTTATTTGTAGCACTTTGCATTTTCAAGAAATCAATTTAAAGATTTAAGCAAAGTAAGGCGAGGTAGGAAATGCATTGCCTCCGCGAATATTGTTGGCATATGGCTAGCAATAGGAAAGCTTAAAATGCATGTTTGTTGCTGTCTAAAATTTATTTTTAATGATCAAGATTCAATCTGGCTTTACAATATCTCCATTCACTTGAGACAGTTCATCCGCTTGCTATAGAAAATTATTGAAAAACAGAAAGAAACAAAGAAAACAAACTACTGCGAGCAAAATAAAAATGGAGGGTTTGATAACTCTAAAAGATATAGTTTAATTGGTTAAGTTCTGGATTTGTTTTTCAGAAATCACTAGTTTGAGTTTCATAAACTTCAAGACCACTGGAGATTTGTATAGTCGTTAACTTAATTCAAAGCCTCGAGGAATTAATCGAGGGACACGTAAATTAACCTTAACATCTATAATTATATATAAAAAAATGGATGGATTGACACATTCACTTCTATAGAATAAATAATTGGTGCTAAATGAAAGGAAAATTAATTACTGGAGGAGTCAAACCCGAATGTAAAAAAAAAATGGGACAAGTGCTATTACATGCATAAAAGCTGATGCTTGATACTGCTCATTACCTGCAAACAGCTTTTCTAATTAAAACCTAATTTAAGGGAGCATCTTCACGTTTTGGCGCCCACTCCATCGGAGACCTCTCTCATCACCACCTCTACAAGGGGCACCTGATGGGGACCTAAGAGGAAAACGTATGGGTCTTCAAGAAGTCGTGTGTCATTTAACCATCTACGGAGAAATAATTTCTTGCTTTCACTTTTCTGGTGTTAAGTGTCTCTAAGGGAATTTTAGAACCCCACCACTCTACATATTTTTTCATATTTTTGTTGCGGAGCAGATAGTGGGGGTCGGTTTTTGAGGGCGTGGGTCCTACAAACTACTGCCATTTCCTGGCCTACAACAAGCTGCTCACATGCTTTTATTGGAAGTTTAGGGGTACACACCTTTGGAATAGGGTGGATCCATGTTATTCCTTGTTGCTCACCTCAGTATTCATTAAAGAAGAAGGCTATTCTGAATCTTCTCCACATGCCCTCCTGTTCCCATGTGCCCTGCTTCTCCCCTCTCTCTCTCTGATAGGATTCTTCAACCAGAAAATGTTCTTTTATGTCATGTTGTTCTCCTTCTATTCTTCGCTTGTAGGGTTTTTTAATCTTAGTGCGAAGAAATTTTCATATTCACTTATCAACCCTTCTAATCTGGGACCAGCTATACGAAAGTCCTGATAAATAAAGGGTTTTTTATATCATGTTGGGTTGTTGGGACTAAAGTGTTCGAGGTGGCCTAGGCAAAGGGATTAACATGTTTTCGATAGTATATCCATTTTACTTCATTATTTCCATGGCAAATTATGTATTCTCCATTGAATTATAAGTGAAACATCCGTTAAAGATCTACTTCATCTTGGTAACTAATTGATTGCTTAAGCTGTTTTGTTCTTCTTTCTTGGATCGAAGAATACCTTGGCTTTCTTTCTTTCTTTCTTTTTCTACTACATTAACTTTAAATTGTAAAATTTGCATCATTATATTTGTTTCATACACTTGAAGAATATTGCATATCATTGATAAAATGCTTCGATTCAGTTCAAAATAACTTTACTGATAGATCACAGACGGAAACATGTCGTCAGAAAACATATCATTGACGATTTATATTTTGTCAGTAAATCCATCAGTAATATAGTCATCAATGGATTTACAGACAGAAATAGCATGCCAAACAAAAAAAAAATTATCGGCATTAATTTCATCGATAAATTCATCGGTGATTATGGCATATTACCAGCAGAATAAACCGTTGGTAAGTTCATTGGTGATCATATGTATATTACCGACATAATTAAACCGTCGGAGAATTATATCTAACAGTGGCAAGTTCTGTAAATTTTTTCCAACTCTCTAAAACTTTCTGAGGGACTTAGTCTGTCAGTAATTCCATCTTTAATTGTTAATGGCAAAGTCCTATAATTGTTTTTCAACTCTTTAGAACTCTCCAAGAGACTTAGTCCGTCGGTCGTTAAAACTTCATCAGTAATTTTGTTAGTATTGTATTTTATATTTTAAAAAATTAAAATAAACAATAAAAATGAAAAAATGAAAAAATTCTAAATTTTTATTATTAATTTTAAAAATATTATTGAATACAATTTATCTAGTGGACAGAAGCTGGAGGAGAAGGCAAAGGCTAATCTTCACTAAAACCAGAAGGGTGATGAGGTTGACCGTATATAATAATGAGGGTTGCTAACAGCTGCTTGAAAACATTCATTTTATCTTTCTAGTTGGCCATCTTAAACCTAAGTTGGGTCGTCTTAACACTAGGCTGGGCCTTCTAAGCTTAAACTCGTTCTCGTATAATCACCAAGATGGTTGGAGATTGATGGATTAATCTCGATTATGAGGAACCAATGGTAGATACACTACGGCTTGTCCGCATATCCTTGGTCATAGTATTGGAGATACTGTAAACCTTATTTTTATCTGGTTCACCGCACAATCTAGCCTCTTACTACAATTCCAGATCGAGTTCTGGATGAGTTGAAAGATCGTCCTTGTATCTCTCATATAATCGAGTGTTATATATTTTCTAAGAAAACAAACAAGTTAGCAAATAAAAATAATAACTTAAAAAAATTTGTTGAAATCCAACATGGCACTAACTTTTGAACTCGATTATCCACGAGTTGCTGCACTCCTTTCCAACGATCCTCATTTCACATATGAGTTTTAACAAAAAGATCCATTGATCTTAGATCGCATCTAAGCATTGTAATCTATAAAAGGAAGCTACTGTTAGTTAAAAAAATGTATATAATACAACAATTTTTTTTTAAAAAAAATATCATATAAAACAAAATTTCACCATCTGCTTTGCATGCAAAATAAATAGAATAGATCCACTGATGTATGTAGTAATGAAACCATGAATCTCCTTAGTTTGGTTCATTGCACTAGATTGCGACCACCACAAGAGACGCTTAGAAGTCACGTGTTAGATATAAACGTCCTAGATACCTTTTGAGAGGTGTAAAGGTCTGAAACACCTCCACACAACCATGTCTTTTTGGCCTAGAAGACTTTTTTCTTTTGCATAATATTTTATTTTTTATGGGCCTCGTAGCAGAAATCACTAAACCTGATAGAAAAAAAAAATTATGTTATTATGGAAAATAAAATTTTAACATTTAAAAAAAAGAGTTCACATTTTGAATGCAATCTTTTATAATGGAGATGTGATTTTCCCACACTCTTCTAGCAATAGTGTTGTCAGCACCCTTTTAGTAAAGAAATTTCTTACACATCAATTTCATAAATCAACTAGTTTATTAAAATGAAAAAACCAACCGAATTAAATATTAAAAAAAAATATTTATGTATATACTAACCTTTAACTTTCTGAACCAAACATCAATCATAGGTTTCCATTTAGGATTTTTGAAAATTGGACTCCACTTAAACAAAGGCATTTCCATCGATGATTTTAGCACTAATGTTATCGTGCGAACAACCTCCACATTTGTAAACCTGAAATTTTATTTGTTCATTGAAATTAATTATTCAAGAATTATCCATTGTTGTTTATTTTTTTATCATGCATGAAAGTAAAATAAACTTACATGTTGTGGTCGGGCTTCCACTAAACAATATATTTCCCACTTATACATCTTACTCAGAAGGAACACCCCTTCTAGGAGTCGACTTCGCACTCGATGAGCCTGCATTGAGAGGGGATACTTGTGCCTAAGGTGTCTAATCATGATCATCAGAAGTGCTATTAGAAGAACCAACAACACTCAAATCCGTGTTACTCTTTAATGACCTTCTTTAAGTGTAAAAAAGGTAATAACATTATCATTATATCTTATTTTTAGAAAATTTCAGTAGCACCTCCCCTATATGGTATATTACCCAAAATTCTATTAATTATAAATACACATCAATAAATAAAGAAACAAATCAGTTGATTTTATTTATGACTAATATTTAATTTAAAAGCATTCCAAAAATTCAATTAACATCATAACATCGTAAAATATTTTACAATTATTGCACATTATTTCTATTCATTGAGACATAAAAGGAATTTAGGGCTTATGCATAAAGCCACATCCTTCAATTCTAATTAAAGATTTTTAATTCTGAAACTAAAAGGTTGATTTTAATTGTTCCATGATGCCTAAACATGTACTAGTGTGTGTACTATGAAATTGGGATATGGGATTTAAACCCGATCGAGCACTTTAACTACGAGTACCTTAGCCTTGAATGCATAATTATTGGACTAATGCCTCATGGCAACTTAAACATGCATATTGTACATTAATTACCTACTATACATGAAATATGATTAATGCTAATTTATATGATTAACACTAGTTGCTAATCCAATTCCAAATAAGGTTGGTTTTGGATCTCCTTAAGAACAAATATTTTATGACTTTCATAGAGATTTTATCTTTATTAAAAGTTAGAATGAAACTAATGATTTTACATGATAAACTAATTAGAATGACATTATAGAATTTAATGTTTTTAGAAAAAATGGATATCAATTGAACTGAAAATTAAATGAGTTAAAAAATAGAACATATTTTAGAAAACAATTTTTTTAGTTTTATTCAAGAATTTAATGTTTCCCTTACAAAATTTGAGAATAGTCATGTATTCAAAGCCTTAACATAAAATGCAAAACTTATCATCTCATAAATATTGTAACACATTCATACATAAAATGCAAAACTTATCATCGTAACATCCTAATATATTTTACAATATTTACCCATTTTAACTTATCCAAACACATTACCGTAAATTACTAAATATGGGAATTTTTCAATTTCATAACAAAATAAGCAAAATAATGGATATAAATGCAAAATTCATCACAATTAACCCAAACCATAACCTAATAATTTTTTTACAAAATTCACATTCAACCTAAATATTAGCAATAAAGAAAAGAAAAGAGTAGGAGATTTACCTGACTTGGAGGATGAAGACTTCTCACTTGTCTGACGTTAAGGATGGAGCGACAGGGGAAGAGAGGGAAAGAGGACGATAAAGATAGAGGGGAAGAAAGGGATAGAGGATAGAAGAAATTGAGGAAAGAGAAGAAGAGAGAAGATAAAGAGAAAAAATTGAGAGAGAGAGAGAAAAGAGAAAGAAGACGAGTTGTTCATATGAAATTAAGGATTCTGGTCTTTTATTAATGAGGGTTTTTACTGATGGAATTGTCAATTGACAATTAAATATTTATTAGTTTTTAATGTCTAGTGGAAATTTCATTGTAATCAACGCTAAATTTTTTTCAATAAAACCCAAATTTTCCAAACCCCCCAAAATTCTCTGATGAAATTTCTTTTTGTCGATAATTTCATCAATGATATGTAATTTTAATTCGTAAAGTCCTTTAATTTTTTTCCAACTCTCTAGAACTTCTTGAGGGACTGAGTTTGTTGATAATCCCATATGTAATTTTTAGTAGCAATGTCCTATAATTTTTCTTCAACTTTCTAAAAGTATTTGAGGGACTTAGTCCGTCGATAATTTTAACTGTAATTGTCAGTGAAAAAGTTTTGTAATTTTTTTCAACTCTTGAGAACTCTCCAAAAGACTTAGTCTGTCAGTAATTTTGTTTGTATTTTATATGTTGTTCGTAATTCCATCGATATAAAATACTAACTTTTTCCCTAATGATTTTGTATTTCATGTTTATACAACCTGTGAATATATTAAAATCACAACACAGTAACACCATTTCTATTCAATAATATAATAATAAAATCACAACAATAAATATTCCAATTGTATTAACAATAGTTCATTGTAAAGCAATAACATATGGAAAAATTACATTTAAGTCAATTTTAATACACATTGATGACATTTAAAATTAGTTTGAAGTCTTTTTAATCACAATTATCTTTTTCTTCTTCAGTTTCATCATCATCATCATCATGTACATCATAGTCTCATCATCTTCATCAACTTTTGAATGTCCACTGGTTCTCAATATATCATTTAACTCATTGGCGTCAACATCAATAAAAATATTCTTAACTACATAAAAACTTGAATTTTCTTTTTAAGTTGGTAGATAGAGCAACTCAATATGGATCAACTAACTCATCAAGTTGAAAGACAACGTCTCTCACAATTACTTCATCAATACCTTCCTGAACAACTTGGACACAACCCATAGGTTTGGTTTTCACTACGGATAACCAATCAACTATGTTGACAAATCTATATAAGGCCATGAGTTGGATTTTTCTTCACTTTAACCATTTTTATTTTCACGCATTCTCTCTCTTACAGAGATTTTTAACAAGTTAGAAACATCAAACACCATCATGAATTATCTAACAAAAAACCCTCAAATCAACCACAAAACCTCTTTCTTTGCCTTTTAGTTTTTATGAGAGTGTTTTACATCATTTTTATGCCACTAAATTTGATTTTTATAGAGTTTGTAAGTGATTAGTACATCAATCTCATATATTCAACCAAATCTTGGCCTTCATAATCCTATAAGGTTAAATATCCCTGTCAATTCCTTAAGAGCTATCAAGTAGGATAGGCCTAAGCTGGATTAAATCTAGCTCTAGGACTACCTTGAGTACGAAGGCCTATAAAGTAGTCTTCATAGGGGCTAGAAAACGCTAATAAGAGACTAAATAAATGTAGATATAAATAGCAGCAAGAAAGCTATATAAAAAAATATGTGTTCAATTTGATATTATCCAATATGGAGTTAGAATATAGGTATAGGCTAAATAAATAAATGGATAATCTTGGTCCTCTTGGAATTACTAGTGTAAATGAAGATATGATTTTAAATGATATTAAAAAAAATTATAATTAGATCATATTGACAATTGTAATATTGATTATCTAGGAAGATTTAAAATTTAAACATGGATGACACTTTTTTAGATTGCTTCAGGGTTGAGTTGTCGCAAACCACAAGTCATCTAAGTGTTTGGCTTCTAACAATAATTCATATGAACTATTAGTGAGAAATCTCATAAACCCTTTTATTAGAGAGAGATTGATATACATTTAAGTTTTAACTCTTTTCTTTTATGTTTCAATTATTTTTGTAATGTATTGTACAAAAAATAAGAGACACAATATTTTATTTATAGGAAAATCTAAAAGCCTTATAAATAACAAAATATCAATTTGCTCCAAAATAATATCACATGTATAAATTTTAGGATAATTTTAAAAATCTATTCAATCAGGTATCTAGATTTTTTTTCTAGGTCTAAAAGTGTAATCCCCTGTATTAATTATATTCTAATCCTCAATTTCTAAAATTTATTTACAATCAAGTCACACTTTATTAATCATTTCATTTTTATTTATGACCAATAGTTTTTATGTGTGTGACCCATTATGTTTCCTAATAACTTAGCCCAAATATAAATCATAATTCTAAATAAAATATAATTAAATAAATTAACCAATTGAATTTATTATCAAATTAATAATTGATTTATTTATATTTGAAAATCAAGTACAATATTTGATAACTTGTCATGATCCCCTACATATTAAGAAAATCATAAGAGGTTAGACATAACTTTTTAGTGACCAGTTTCTCAGTATAATTATTATCTTTTTATAAAAAAAAATATTCTGATTTAGATATTATAGCATGAAATATGTCTGTTTTATTAAATTATTTTTATTTTCAACACTATAACCATTAATTCTTTAAATAAAATTTAAAATCCTTTTTAAACCTCATATTAGCGGCCGTGATTTTTTACCTGTATTTGTTTCTAATAAAGTCTTGCCAAACTGAGCTACGACTGCAACAAAACCATCAAATCCATCTGAACAAGATAATTTTATTTTTTTGCAATAATGGATCCCACACCCCCGACCACCTCTAGCCTTAGAGCAAGCAAGAAAACTCCAATCAACTAGGCACATCTTCAATATCACTCCATCAAAACTTTTTTTTCTTTTGCAAAGCAGAGTCGCCCCCCTAAAGATAATAGCTTTCCTTTCCGTGTGTGCAATCTACAAGAGATCTTATCAATCACCGATCTCCATGTTGCCAACCTTTTAGGACTTGCACCAAGAGGCAAACCAAGACACATTCTGGGAAGAGAACCGTTGATGCACCTCACAATATCAGCCATAGAGAAGCTATAATCATCATCAGTATTAATACCACATGAGCGAACTTTAAACTAGAAAAATATCTTTAAACTAGAAACAAGTTCGAACCATCTCAAAAATCAGTAAATATCCAGCAAAGAAATTAGAGATTTTTTGTGAAAAATATTGTCATCTGCCTTTTGAAGATGACTAGCCTGACCACTATCTCCCAGATTGATACCGTAAGGTAATCCTTTGTTCTGAGCATGCTGAAGCAACACTGACTGCCCTTCTACCACTAAATTAAACAAAAAAGGGGACAAAAGACCCCCTTGCCGAACACCATGCGCCATGCAGAATTCCTCTATAGGAGATTCATTAATCAAAACTGAAAGTCTTTCAAGCTCCTTCACTCTTGACTAAAGCCCAAATATTCCATAACCCTTTCAAGTTAGCTCCATAATACTTCATCGAAAGCTTTTGGAAATCTACCTTAAAACTAAACCCATCAGATTTGAACTTCTTCACACAATGAATTACTTCATTGGCTAGGAGAGCATTGTCAAGGATATTACACCTTTAGTAGAATGACATCATTCAGCCTAATTGAAAACACCTTTAGTAGAATCTTGTATAATCTATTGACAAGACTTGGTAGGCCTAAAATCGATGAAGCTAGTAGCTCCTTTGATTTTAGGAATCAAAGTAATGTAGGTGCTGTTGATGCCCTTTGACATAACCCCTGAGAAAAAAATTTCGAAACCATATAAAATATCTCCTCACCAAATAAATGCCAATCCTTCTTGTAGAAAATGAAGTTGAAGCCGTCAGGTTCAGGAGCTTTTGAACCATCACAACCCCACACCGCCTCCCTAAGCTCCTCCATAGACACCTCCATATCAAGCGAAGATACAGAAGCAGCACCTAACTGTTTGAAACCCAAACCACCCATATCTGGTCGAACCCACTTTTGCACAGAGAAGAGCCTAGAGTAAAAGGAAACGACTTCTAGCTTTATATCCGAAGGACTAAACAATTAATGCCCCTGACATAACTTCATGATTTAATTGCGCCTACCTCTTAAAGATGCCGAGAGAAAAGAAAATCTTCTAGTTTGCACCAATTGGTGAGAGATTTCTGACACCGAAGAGACTCCAATTTCCTGCTAAGTGGCCACAACTCAGAATTCAAGAAATGCAATCCATCCTTCTCCGAGTCATCTAACACCCTTGTCTCATTGAAAGATTCAAGAGTGATAGTACGAAGTTCTGTATTCTTCAGCTTACTCTCCAGGTTTCCAAAAGTGGTAGCATTCCATTTCCTAAGCTTGATTCTAAGACTGCTTAATTTCTCAACCACTTTGAAACGATGATGTTCAGGAGTGCAAATGTTCCCATACATTTTGCAGTAGAAAACTGAAAGAAGAATCCAAACACAACAATCCAGGACACGGAAAGGCTTCAAACCCCATTGAACTGACTCGGAACCGAGAAGGAGAGGACAATGATCTGATAATCCTCTCTTTAACTGGAGAAGCTTAACATGAGGAAAATCCAGCAACCATTCTGAGCTTGAAAAGGCTCTATCAATACAGCTCACCGAACCATTTCTAAACCATGTGAACTGGTGAGCTTGTAGAGGAAATTTAATAAGTTACAAATATCTAAGAAAGATTGAAATCGACTAAAACCCCTTCTATTTAGATAGATAACCACCCCTTCTCTCACAAGGCTGCAAAGTCTCATTAAAGTCTGCAGTAAGAACCGATGGAGACATAAACGCAGATTTCAGTAGAATCGATGTAGAGGTAATTGGGTTATCAAGATCACAATTGGCATACACACTAGCAATATTACAAGCAAAATCGACCTCCAAATAAGTACCATACAGAGTTATCTATAGCACTAGACTCTACTAAGGAAACCTGAAATCTATTATCATTCCACATAACTAACATACCCTCAGATTGCTCCTCTGACATAGTAGATTTCCCATTTATACGCTGCTCATTCCATAATCTATTAACCAAATTGCTCTGAATATCAGATAGTTTAGTCTCAAGCAAGCAACAAACATCTACCTGATATTTATAAATAGACTCCTGTACAACCGTTCTTTACAAGCAGCACAATAAAGAATAAATCTTCATTTAAATAAAGCAGTAAAAAACCCAACCTTAGCAATGTATCGAAATCGATAGATTAAGAAACCTCTACCGAATCAGCCTTCTCTGTGATTAACTGCTATCTAATTTGATCTATAATTGTCGTAGCTGTTGAACCAAATTCCAATGAAAAAAAATAATGGTCCTTCACTAGTCGATTGTTGGCTACGACAATAGCATAATTCATAGAGCCATCATCACTTAATTGCCCATCAGTATGTCCAATGCTGCCTCTGGCACTAATACTTTTGGCCTTATGTTTTAGCTTCTGTTCTTCTTCCTCTTAGTAATGAAACTGGCTTCCGGGCTTCCATCATGATTCTTCAAACATTCCTACCTTCCCAATAATCATCTTTAGCACTGGAACTAGTTTCCTGTACGACAAATTTCATCTCAAAGCTGATCCCAACCTTCATGAGAATCATTCCAGTGCTTCTGCCTTAAAAGATCAGTTTACAGGAACAAATTTATACAACTCATGGTTTGGAGAGGATCACCTCATTCCAGTCTAGTGATAGAATCTCGAAGCATCATCTAATGAATCTACAATATTGGTCTTTGCAGCTGAATTATCAGGCATCCGCATAGAGAAAAAAACCCCTTCCCTTTAAAATTATATTCTTTATGAAGAACATCACCAAGAGAAGCCTTACACATTGCATCATCAATCCTAATATTCACCTTTTGGTTTTAATTGCGAAAGCCCTCAGCTACTATAATGACCGGGCCAAGAAATCAGGCCGGAATCGCAATGGAGCCTAGTTTCTTCACTGACTTGCCTGGAATGAGAGGAATTGACTCGAATGTTAGTAATAGAATTCTTATAACCCATAGATATCAGCACACGTTCAATACTAAGGTTCAGTCCATACTCTAAGAGGTATACCCGAAATATCTAACCAAAACTGCTTCATCAGGTAACTTTTGAACATTGAACCTTTCTTGGAAGATGAATAAGGTTTAACATTGAACCTTCTTGGAAAGATGTTGAGTTCCTTGAATAAGTTTATGAATAGTGAAAATGACTTTATGTTTCTTTTAATACTTTGTAATCTTTTATCTCGGTAAAAGGCACATGAGATTAATGTAGTGAACACAAGTTAATGAATAAAAATAATTTCTTTCCTCCACATATCTCTCCCTTTTTCGAAAGAGTTAGAAGCATGAACCAATATTGATTGCTTTTAAACTCTAACAATTGGTATCATAGCTGGTTTTTATTGAGGGATCTATGAGAATATAAGAGTATAAACACGTGAGGGAGTGTATACATGAGAAAAGGTGTGAGAATAAAGCTTGGGGAGTAAAGTATGTCTTCACCAAAGTTCTTCCTTGCCCCTTGTGAAGATGAGAGCTTTTTCTCAAACAACAAATTTATGGGAAGCAACCACAAGAGATCCTAATGAATTGCCTGAGAATTCGACGGTTGCCCAAATACAGATATTCAAAGCTGAGAACAAGAAAAAAAACCAAGGCATTAACCCATCTGCATGTTGTTTAAGTTAAGATCATGGATTACACTTCTCCGGGAGAAGTTGTAAGCACAATACCAAGGCTTAGAGAAGACAAGAACTATAAAGATCATCAAACTAAAACGATAGCTTGAAAACCTGAGAATGGAGGAAACTAAGAGTGCAAAGCAATACTCAGACAAGTTGATGAAACTTATGAATAAAATTAGAATTTTAGAAGAGGATCTCCCACAAGAAAAAATTGTTGAGAAAATAATTTTAAGCTTGCCAAAGAAGTTTGAATCAAAGATCTCCCTCTCTCGAGAATTCTAAACACATTATAAAGATGTCACATACAAAACTTATGAGTGCTATTGAGGCACATGAATAAAGAATGAAGATGAGATGTGAAATTAGTGTTGAGGATGTTCTACAAGTCAAGGCTATGATTAAGCCATGCTCTTCAAAAAAGAGTATAACACATGTAAATGTTATAGGAAAAGGAAAGCTTGGAGAGGGATTTAAGAACTACAAGAAGAAA
>Ga0307518_10001631_pt1 | contig 16573 bp, 11 predicted proteins | sample 25_EM_MG_FD_203889 | JGI IMG/M metagenome (GOLD analysis project Ga0307518, IMG submission 203889) | Populus trichocarpa ectomycorrhiza microbial communities from riparian zone in the Pacific Northwest, United States - 25_EM | ecosystem: Host-associated > Plants > Roots > Unclassified | place...
ATTGTATTTAAAGATGAATACATGGACAAGGTTAATAACGAAGCAAGATGTATTCTTGGCTTCTAGAAAAGTATTTTCACCTCTATTATTTTTAAAAATTTGTATTTTTGTTTTTTAAAATTTTTCAAAGACATCATCTTTAGTTCTTAATAAGTAAATATAGATAAAACAAAAATAATTATCAATGAAAATTATAAAATATTTTTTCTCACTCCCTATTGACATACCATTTATTTTACATATATTATAATGAACTAACTCAAGTTTAGAATTTCTTTTAACTTTAAAAAAAAGTTCAATTTCATTATTATCTTGCTGATACATATATTTCAAATATCTAAAATCTAGATATTCTAATCTACCATGGCAAATAAAAAAAATGTAGATTCAACCATATAAACATAAATAATATTGATTTCATCAATACTGAACTTAAACATATTATTACAAGAATAACATTTTTCCACAAGCATCTCACTCTTAGTTGTAATAACCTTATCAGACTCTAAAACAATTTTGAATATTTTTTTGCTCAAAAGATTAGCAGATACAAGGTTTTTTTTTCTAATCTCACGAACATGAAACACATTGACTAAAGATAATTTTTTTCCAAAAATAAAATATAACTCAATAGTTCCTTTTCCCAAAACTTTGGCAGAATTATGGTTCATCATCAAGACCATTTCAGGTTTCTTCGATTATTCATAAGTTCTGAACCATGCTTTGTTGTTGTAGACATAAACTGTTGCACCAAAATCCATCCACCAGTCAGAAGTCTTCACAGCACCAATTGTCATATTTAATTAAGTAATCATTAAAATTTGAATGTTTGAAACCATGACAACCAACTCTTTGACTTCATTATTTTCAATCATATTCAATTTGAAAGAACCACCTTTCTTGTTGAAATTCTTAAATATGCACTCTTTTTATATAGTGTCCTTTATTTTCATAATGGAAATAAACCTTATACTTCTTGTTAGTATTTTTTTTTCTTGAATTTGTTTCTTTTCTTTTGCACTTTCATATTGTTTTGAGTCACTGTCAAACCAGTTTCAGTAACCAAATTTATTTTAGAATATATTGCTTGCAATTCATATATACTAGATTGTACTTAAATTTGCAAGTGTGTTTAAAATTGATTCAGGGTTGTTTATTGAATGCAACATTTTCTTCCTATGTTCATTTCAAGATAACAAAAGTTTTGATAAACAACCCCCCACTTGAAGTGAATCAAGAACTTTGATTTTCAAATCACTGAAGTTTTGATATCAACATTTGAATTTCATGAACTTGATCCATGATTGGCTTGTTGTTAGTAATCTCATACTAGAAAATTTAAAGCAAGAAAATGATCAAAACCTGATTTTTTTTCTACTTATAGTGTCTTCAAAGCTGCCTAAATTTCATTTGACGACTTTAATTTGAAGATGTCATAAAGTTGACTAATTAGAGTATTCAAAATATGCACTTGACAAAGTACTTCATCTTCCTCCTGTTTCAATCTTAACAACAACAAGAGATTCATCTTCTTGTGGTTTAAATAGTGCAGACAGATTCAAGTCAAGAATATAGTAAATCTTTAGTGAAATAAGCAGAAGCACCATCTTATCCATCCACTTTGTATAATTCGTATCATCAAAACAATCCAGTTGAATTTTGACATCATTAGCAAGTTAGCAACCCTGACGCTTGAATTCATATTTGTTTCCATCAAATTAAACACCTTAAGATTGTTGAAAAAACTGTTTATTAATGAAAACAAATAAAGAGTTGGCTTCAAGGCGTAAAAACATTATTTTTAAAATATTTATTTATCTTATATAAAAACAACACTTCCAAAATATAACTAAACTTTCTAAATCTATGAAAAAAATAAAAAGAGAAGACAAAGGTAAAATAATCACATTTATTTTATATATATAATCTTTGTATAGTAACTTATTTATATAAACTTGAAATATTATAATGAAATATTTTACACTTATATAAATATCAAATGTGTTAAATAAACCTATAAAAAATTTAGTTACATGAACGAAAATAATTATTGTTGGATGGCCAATTTTATTTTATTTTATCCGGAAATCTTGTAAATAAAAAGAGAGCACACGTAGCCAACCCCCAGTCAGTTTGCCACTTTACTAGTTAATGAAAATAACTATTCAGCTTAAAAGACAAGATTAAGAAAAAAATATTAATAAAAAATTTAAAACCTAGAAATAACTTGGAATTCTTATTCCATGTATCTATTTTGAAAAAAAAATATAAAAATGAAAAATAAAATATTCGAAAGTTAAACTCAGATTTTTAATTATCTCTCATTTTCTCTCGTGCTTATATTTCTCAGCTCATACAGAATACGTATTGATAATCAAGAGTGAAGTGCAAAATCATCGAGGTTATTTGGTCAGCAATTTCAAAATCTTCCAAAGCTCCATATACCTTATTATAACAAGTTATTAGTATGCATTAAGAACACACGTACTAGCAAAACAAGTCATTTAAGTTAATTAACAACAGAAACTACCAGGAATCAATGAGATTGGCAAGTTGTGCAAACAAAGGCAAGTCATCTAGCATATATGTTTATTTTCCAGAGGAGATTGAAGAAACAGGTCCATATTCCAAAGTAAGAACACTAAACTACGGAAAATCTGAAAGTATTGCAAGAAAATCTGCTTCACAGTATCCAAAGAGACCCATCCAACCTCATGAGCTCACAGTACTAATTTAGCCAGAAATAAGACTGCAGTATAGCAGCCCTTCATCAATCCTCATATTGCCATAAGATCACCATAATTCCGCATCAGAAAAATAGATCCAGCAAACAGTCCAACAGCTCGCAGCAGTTTCTGCAACAACCAAAAAGCAGTTCCTTACTAGACAACAAATGAAATCAGCTACTAGCCGAGATCATGGAAATTGAACAAAATCTTATGAAGGATAAAAGATATGTAACATCAGCAGACAAATAAGTTCTAAGAAAATAATGCTAGTGAAGCTAAAATCTTTACTACTAAAATCCTTACCAGTTGATGGAGAAAATGGTAACAGGAGCTGCATTATTCATCTAACTAAACAGCGTGAAAGTCAGGCATTTGCTAATTTCCACTATTGATTTTAGTCGATGCCTTGGCTAAGATTCAGCATTAGCAGTGCTAAAAAATTCTAAAAATAAAAATAGCACTTTGAATAACATTAAGATTCTCTTAGCAAGGATCTGCAACCAGGCTGTGCTTAAACGTCACTTTTAGTTACTTTAAGCAAAAAGACAAGGGCATTCCCCAACGCTTTTCCAAATGGCACAGAAGATCTTGCTCTTAAAAACAGCGAGCTTTTTGCATCAAAACCAAAACAAATCCATTTCTTTTAACTAAACCTAAGGCCTTAAACTTCATTCAACTAAATACAGAAAGCATTTTCTAAGGTCTTAAATTCCAGTCAACAGGACATAGGAGGCATTTACAGAAATCAGGTGTGGCAACCCACCCTATTTGGCGTTCTGCCACACAAAAATCTGAGTTAAACCCTGAGGTTATTAATAAGATTTCAGGTGTCGCAACCCTGGACCATCAATCTCTGTCTGATTTAGACGTAACTCCTGCTATGAGAGGTTTTCGGACACTATATCCTTAACTTTTATATAGTCTTTCTCCTAGAAAGAAAAAGAAACTCACTCTCGACTGCTTGGTGATCAAAGAACAAATTTTAGTATTTAGAATTAGAATAAGATAAAAAAAAATCCCATCATTAGGGCAAAGAGGGCAATTGCTTCCGTTAGAGCAAATCCCAAAATAGCATAACCAAATAATTGTTTTGCTAAAGATGGATTTCTGGCTACGGAATGAATCAAAGAACTGAAGACGTTTCCACGGAAGATGGGCTTCAAGCCACACCGCGATAGAAACGGGGAGAAACCGCTTGACCGAGCAAGAATTGCCTATTCAATATACAGAAGCGCATTCTGGTTTGGATTCATGTGTAGCTTATTCGTCACCTTCAAACTCAAAGCTAATGTTCTGGCTCTATTATATGAAATGCCCCTTCGGTTCTATTAGTGACAGCAGAACCCTAATCAAACCAAAACAAGGCCATCAGCTTCAATCGCTCAGGAAGGAAGAGTCACAAGATTCCAGGACCAAGTAACCTATATGGTTTTCACTTGTTCAACTAAAAACCAGTGTTACAAATAGAGCTACTACGTCAAGCACAAATTCATCAGAGTTTGTTTCTCCTAATGTTGGCTGTTCCTGCGGGTTGCTGTCATCCATTAGAGTTGTTTTTGTCTCTCTGTTAATACTTTATGTTCTTCTACCTCTATGTAATTATAATTTCGACTCACAAGTAAAATATAACAAGACAGACAAATTTGGGACCTCTGGGATTACTTAATAAATGAATCATAGTACAATTTAAGGACCCAAATCTTAAACTAAATATATTGAGACCGTATCACACAGACTGTTATAACCGAATCTATCTTTCCTAGCTCCTCAGAACTTGAGGTAAAGGAGATAAAGTTCTAACACAAGTCCTCCCGTAGCATCTCTCTAAATACCAAAATTTGATGCTTCAATTCAATTCACATTCCAAATCAACAAAAAAAAATTTGATTAAAGGGAAGCAAGAACCAAGTCAAGGAATAAATTAGTAAATTTGTGTGTTCTAGAGAGAGAGAGAGAGAGAGAGAGAGAGAAGTACCATGTTGAGGGCCCATTTTTCCTCATCGTGAACTTGAGAGTGCCAGATAGCTTTTAGCTGGTCAATAGAAACTGATGAATCTGCCATTGGTGAACTTGTAAGATTGAGAGAGAGTTGTTTAGGGTTTTAGATTTTAGAGAGGCAGAAGAAAACAGGGTTTTTCCCACCGAAATTAGGGTTTTTATTTGATGCGGTGTGTCATTTAAAATTACAGAGGAAGCCTTGCTTGACTGCCTCTTGTGGCTTTAATATGCAGGGGCAAACATGTACGAAATATTTCTCTCTTGTTTTCCTTTTCATTTTAATGCTAGAAAACCATTTTGTCTAGAAATCAAAGCAAATGGCACTTTTTTTTTTTATAATAGAAGTAATTGAAACATTACATATGATTTTTTTAATTATTAATTACGGCTTGCCCCCCACATGATGTGAGTGGGCTGGGCTCATTTATTTTTTTTTGGAGGAAAAATAGCAACCAATCAATAAAATTTAGATGAAATAAGTAGCCAAACATATACTGCCAGCTGGACACCCCGAGTGACAAAACCCAATCCATCATCACTCCTTTGTCTATCATTCATTCCATTCAAAGCTTTTCCAAAATCCAGAAGATGGAGGCCACAGCATTGTGTGGCAGCAGAGGACCTCCATTCAGAATGAAAGCAGCAGCAGCAGCTATATCACATACTAATTCTTCACCTCTTCTAATCAAATCCATGGCCTCCCAGAAGCCTTTGCCATCAGCTGCCAAGACTGTTAGCTCTAGAAAGGTCAGTTCTTCTCTGCTCTACCTTTCATCATCATCTTGCTATCAACTCTAATTCGTAGCAGCCATCATTTTCTTATTCTGTTATTGCTCTGTGACAATTAATACCAAGCCAGAGCTCAAATGTCTTCCCCCCTGGCGAGCAAGGCCCTAGAAGCCGCCCACTCGCAACCTCACCTCCAATTAAGCTACTGACAAGGGTGGAGCAACTTAAATTACTAACCAAAGCTGAGAAAGCAGGCTTACTTTCAGCAGCAGAGAAGTTTGGCCTCTCCTTGTCAACAATAGAGAAACTGGGGCTACTCTCGAAGGCAGAAGAATTGGGAGTCCTCTCAGCAGCTACAGACCCGGGAACCCCAGGGGCTTTGTTAAGCCTTAGCCTGGGACTGCTGTTTTTAGGACCCTCTTGTGCCTATCTTGTGCCCGAGGATTACCCTTGGGAGGTTGCTTTGCAAGTTGCAGTTGTTCTGCTTTGCGTAGCTGGTGGATCTGCAGCCTTTGCAGCTTCAAATTTTGTATCCAACTTGCAGAAATCAAATTGATTTTCATTTGCCAAATTTATATGCCAGTTCAGATCATTTATCACTACTGCTAGCAGTCCATCTATGATGCTTTGATGCCGCTAAAAACTAACATCAGCCTTGAATGAGAGACAAGCTCTGTGAGAGTGTGTGTAGAAATCATTCAATACGATTAACGATATCAATTTCCCTTCCACATAAGCTGAGCAACAGTTTCTTTTAATAAAAGAAAAGGACGGAGCGAGGGAGCTAAGAAATCATCACAACGTTAATCGATGATTGCAGCCACACCATTTCAATCTCATGTAAGCTTTTATGAAATGCCCCCCGAGAGAGGGGGGCATGAAAAAAAAAAAACAAAAGATTCAGTAATAATCTTACGAGCAGTTGCAAATATAAAAATACACTAAAAAATAAAACCAAAACAAAATCTATTGTCATCATGCCCCTCATTTGTACTGTCAAAAAAATCATCTGTCAACTTTCCTTCCCTGTGCTCATGTAGAAAATGAACTGCTTTTTGTCCCACCTTGACGCCCTCCCCTTCTGCTTCCACTCTGATAACCTTGCTGATAATCCTCTCCAGCATATCCAGTTGAACCCCTAGGCCGCCCTGAAAACTCACCCTGGTTTTTGAATTCATTCCTGCCATGTCCCCGGCCACCAAAAAAGTTCCCACGGCTCTTAAAACTGTCACTCCGAAACCCACTTCTTCCTGAAGAATACCTCCCCCTCCCACTACTGCTTCCAACTGCAAGCACCAGCAAAATTTTACAATTTTATTTATGCCTGCAGGTGTCGTAGAAGTTAAAAATGAAAAAACAGAAGGCAAATACACAACTGAACTGACAGCTCTCTTTTCCTTTCCCAGACTAAAGAGAGGGAGACTCTTATCCAGGTTCCATAACCTTCCTTTTACTAGCATATCAAAGTTCATTATCTCATGCTACTCCCTCAAGGCATGGTTCTTTACCTCCACCACCTGCTAAGGGGTGGTATAGATCCTTGCTGCTCTCAAGGCATATCTGGAGATGTCGGTCTTTTATTTTGTATTTGGTTACAATAATGGTCTCCTACAAGCTTGAAGTTTGTGGTGACCAGACTCAAAAGGGTGGTTTGGACTGGTCTTGGTGGAGGTTGAACTTGGTAGATATTTGGATGGTTCAAGGAGATCTAAATTTTAGTGGTTATATGGTTCTTGCCTGTTCTGTCTAAGTTTGGATTTTACAGATATGTAGTGATGGTGCAAGCCTTAGGAGACGTTTTCTTGTCTTTATATGCCCTTACTTAAGATTGATTCAACTCTGAAAAAGGTTTACGAGAGATGGTAAGTATGGGGTAGAGGTCTTCACTGGATATAGGAGGCAGTGATGCCAAGGAATTGCTGCAGCCGCTTCAACCCCTCCATTTTTTTAGATTGTATTGTTTCTGCCATTTTATCACCAACCTTAAATCATTAGGTAGCCAGGAATTGGCCTTAATGGAAACACAAGGAAGCAGATCTTATCAGGCTGTTTGGAACCCTTGGAATTGAATTCAATTCCAAGGGATAAATCAATTCAAGTATTTAGAACTCTTTTGAGGGTGTTGATTTGAATTCCAAATGAAATTCAAATCATAAAAAATACACAAAAGTAAATCAAAGGGGAGATCCTTTGATTTGCAAAAAACTTCTCTTCACTTTAAATTGTTCATCTAAATAATATGAATTTCCAGTGACTACTCAGTAACGTGGGCTTGGCACAGTGAACTTAGAGAGTTTCTGGAAGTATGGTAATGATTGTTTTTCAAGGTGCTTTTCACTAAAAAATACATCAAAATAATTTTTTTATTTTAAAAAAATCATTTTTAATATCAGCACATCAAAACGTTCTTCAAATGACATCTCAATTTAGCAGTACAGTTCACAAGATGGGATCTATATATTTCTCTCTCCTTTGTAAGAGAGCACATGAACAAATCAATGACAATCAATGAATATTTCCTCCTCTTACAATTACAAGTCTTTTAGTGGTAATAATACAGTCGGTCATTGCCCTTCTTAAAACCCACTAAATTAAGCAATACTGGTTTTTACATCTTCCCTAAGATTAAATGTCCATTAATGATCATATAATGGCCTCTATTATAATATCCATTTCCATGGTCTACTACTTCACAGTGGCATGGCTTTGATTCCCAGAACATACCAAAGTAATGGCTTCTTTACATTCATTTGCATCTTAACTAACATTTTGAATTTTCATGCTTGTTAATCCAAATTATTATAGTAGAAGGCAGTCATTTTCCAACGAAATATAAAAACTTGAAGAGGACATTACTTGTAATACTTGTCACAATGTCAAATTATTCACTAAGAAGTTGTACCATGCAATTCTGAATTAAGAATAAAATAGTTAAGATTGTTAATTCTATTCAATTCCATAGTATTTTATTCTAAGCATAAGAATTATAATAGGTTATCAATTGAATTCAAATCTCATGTTGAATTGAATTCAATTTCATATGTGATTTGATTCCAAACAGGTTGTAATTGTTTTGCGCCTCTCATGAAGGTGGCACGTGCCACGCAAAGGCTTTATAAAGAAGCGTCTGTAGCCTTTGCACACCCTCTTCTGGAATCTTATAGCCCACAATGGGCTTTGTTTTGAGGTAAAAAAGTGTCTGCAGTATTGTTAGATGGTCTGTCTCTAGAAAAACTATGATGCAACCTAAGGATTTAGCTTTGACTTTAGGCAAATATTTAAGCAAGGAACAAACAAAGAATATATTCAAGCCCCAAGAGTTAATTCTGTGGGATGAGGATTCTCTGCAAAGGCTGCCTTCCATTTAGTAGCCAGGCTATTCTGTATTTTATAGATTGCTGGAAGTTTCAGCAGGACATACATTTTTTTATTAGTCTTTAAACAATTGACTTGTTTAGGTTTCTTGTTTAGGAATTCTTATATATTTCTCGGTTAAAAGTCCAAGTTCCATTAGAGCAGGAATAAAGTCCAAGCACCGTTTATTTAATATGTTTGTAGTAGTCTTTCAATTTCAATGTGAGAGAATTTATTAGGAATAGAGTGCTTAACATTTTGAGTGGGATTCTTTCATTAAGGAATGATTCCTTGATTTTACTAGTGTTAGGCTAGTAGTTTTCTATTTTGTTTGTACATTAATTTATCATATTCTACATCTATTTTCAATTTCTAAATCCCCGAAACACAATATTCTACATCCTGGTCTTGAAACCAACCATCTAAAACTTGTCTTTAATAGGACCGAACCATAAACTTCTAGTCTTTTGGACCATTTGAACCCTAGCTAGTTTCCATCTAGGCCTGGATGTAGGTTTTAGCCCTCTTTAAATGCAATCCTATCTGTGATGGTTGCTAAGGATGATAATTTTACCCGAACCCGATAGATACCCACTCTACCCGATCTGAATAGATAGGAGTTTTTTTGACCCAATCAGGTTTCGGGTCGGGTTCAGATATTGCTCTACCTACCCGGACCCAACCCGAAATACACTAAGAACCTTAAGGTTTGATGAAATTACACTTATACCCAGCTATGTATATATTAATGGAAAATTTAGGTTTTTCACTTCTCCTTTCAGCTTCCAGCCATCACTTCACTTCCTCTCACTCTCTTCTCCATCCAGTGGCGGCGGCAGCAGATCTAGCAGCAGTGGCAGCCTAGTTGTGGCCCTCTATGGAGTTGTTTGTTTTTCAACTGATTTCTATGTGTTATACTGTTTATCTCAAAATTTGTTTTGTGAAAGGGACCAAGCCTTCGATCTCCTTTGGTTTGACATTCCTTTGATTTGTTGCAAGAAAAAGACAAGTCATCATCGTCTCCTTTGCTTAGCAATCTCACAAGGAATATTTCAAGTTTAGATAAGTTTAATTGTTGCTGGAAAATAAGGTTGAAGATACAGGTTTTCAGGTCTTTTCAATTTCTCAGCAGCTAGGCAAAAAAATTTGATCTCATTTTTTTTGACTCAGCTAATCATGCCCAGCAACCATGAAAGAAAGAGATGCAAAAAATCGTTATTTTCTAGGGTATGGACAGCCAAAACCCGGTCAGTTTCGGGTTTGGATATCAAAAATGCATATCCATCGGGTTTCGAGTTGGGCATGGATAGTAATTTTGGGTTAGGGTTCAGGTTCAGGTTCAGGTACGTATAGTTTCAAACCCAACCATAGATACCCATTGCCATCCCCAGTGGTTGGGATTCAAATCACAGCACCAATTCAAGGACATATATAGCTTACCTCGGGTGTTTGTTCTCTTTTCCTCAACAATAGCTTGATGATCCCCGATATTGATAGGTGAAGCCTGGAATTTGTTTTAGCAATTGTTAAATTAGTATAAGAGACAAGACACTTGGCATAAGCTTGCACAGTTGGAAAAAGGAGTGAAAGCACTAAATATGCCATTGACACTCGTGGCTCAAATCAATATCACCTTTTAAAAGATAAGAGAAAAATTAAAATATTATTAAGACTGAGAACATCTGCTTGTGGCTGTGTGCAAGCATGCAAGTGTGTGTGTGTGTAGAGAGAGAGAGAGTTCTGCTCAAGATCAGAAAAACTTGAGTGACCTTTAGCTTTGTTTTTCTTTCATATACATGCAATGTTGGTCACATAAAAGGCACCTCATGTGCATCTAAGTGAAGGCACCTCGGCTGAGAACCTACAAGCACAATGGCCCAAGGATCCACACCTTCATAAAAAAACTCTGATCTCTTGATCCAATTAGTGGAAAAACCTAAGCGCCATCAATCAGTACAAAATACATATAACCTTTCTCCAAATGTACAGGAACAGAGATTAAGAATTGAAGAAAGAAACAGGAACCAATTCAGGTATGTTGCTGGATGAGCTTAAATTGCCATAGGATCATCATTTTTTTTTTGTACTTCATAATCCATATGTTAAATCAATACAAGAGAAAACTGACAAAAAAATGAAACAGGAAGGTATTATACATTACCTCAAGAGCACCCTGCATGGAACTCATAGTTTCAAATTCAACAAAGCCAAAACAGAATCCTTGCTGCAGATCATCAGGGATAACCATAAGCATTACAGAAATAATTGTTTGGTTGGGATGGAATGCAAAAATGTCATGCAAACCAGACCTTACTACTCCTGACTTGAATGCCACCATGCTTGATTGGCCCAAAATGTTTAAATGCCTCTTCAAGCTGTTCAACCGTTGCGTCAAAAGGTAAATTTTTAACAAATATAGAGTGACCTTCAGCTGCAACAAAAGCAAAGTAAACAATATGTGATCAGGAAAATAGAACAAAAACCAACAGAACATCCACCAGACTACCACACGAAAGTCAGATATAAAAAATATTGATCCTGCTGCATCCAATATAGATAACATTATGAGGCAGGCTCCTCACCTACCCCATCAATAAAGGTACCTCCCTTCTAAAGTGAGGGATATTGCCATCAGGGTATATCCACTTGGCAAAAGAGATTCAATCACTCCACTCACACCACAAGCATCTTTATTTTAGAATAATACATGTGGATTGATAATTAGAGAATATGTACATACCAAACTCGAGAAAAAATATCAAGGTATGACAATCTATCAATTCAAAAGGCAAATGATACCTTCTTCATGAACATCGCTAGTTTCACCAGCACTGCTACCAGCTGAAGCCAAAGCCTCTGGTGCAGCTGACTTTGCAGAGTTAGCTGACTGTTGTTCAATGCTTATTGTTGCAGCTCTCATTTTAGTCATAGAAAAATGGACTGGATGAGGTGTATTACCTTTCATCACTTTTAACTATACAAGATTAAGGTTAAAAAGTTGTCAGAAGGGGTTAAAATAGTACTAAAATGTACAATAAGATAATTACGAGCATCAACTCACAATTGAAGCATATGATATCTTTGGAGCATCCTCCAAGGAAGCAGGAGCTGCATTAATAGTTGCAAGAATTTCATTCTGAGTTGAATCAGTTACAGGTTCAACCACCTCTATGTCAATCACTGAACCATCCTCCTTATCAGAATGATCACAAACTTCAGAACCATTATTTAGATCTTCCTCTTCAAAGGAAGTAGCAGGATCCACCGTAAGATGATCAGTAGCCTGAGTGGGATCTGGAGAGATTTTTAATTGCAAGTTCAGTATTTGCATTCCCAATGTATATACCGAGGATAATGACAAATATAAAAAAGGGGAGAAAAAAAGAAAAGAAGTGAGAGCCAGAATATTATGCCAACCTGGTTCTACCACATCATCCCAACCTGATTTTGCTGTCAAGGCAGGTGGAGCATTTTCAATGAAACCGAGGATAATGACAAATATAAAAAAGGGGAGAAAAAAAGAAAAGAAGTGAGAGCCAGAATATTATGCCAACCTGGTTCTACCACATCATCCCAACCTGATTCTGCTGTCAAGGCAGGTGGAGCACTTTCAACGATGCCATTAGCCAAAGCAGAAGTGTTTGGCATTGGTTCGTTCTCTCCAACAAACCTAAATACATCATTCAATACAAAGTACCCTTTTTCTTGAGGAGCAAGAAAGAATGTTTGTGTGAATTTCTTTTTCACGTCATCCTTTCCAGTTAAGCACCCAGTTACAAGAACAATCACTCCTTTCTCATGCGACTCTTGAGCATCTGCCGTTTTTATCTCAGCTGTGTAATCTTTATAATTCAATGAAAGGATCTTGTCATTGATTGCCTGCTCCAAGACAAAGAACAATAAAAACTGCCCATCAACCTATGCCAGACTATAATAAGAATTTAAGACTCTCATTCAAGCCAGTTATCAGTACAGAATATCCAAGTTTCCTGAACAAATACGAGAGGTAAATCCCATAATGAATACCAGTCTGAAGAAAATTTTCATAAAAATTTTATTCTGTGTGAGCTATATCGAGGACTAAATGCAAGTCAGAAAATGTGAATTGGCAAACCTTTGGAGTTGAAGTGATTGTGCTGATTCTGAAAGTGCATCAATTACCATTAAGAAAAATACCCATACTTGCTTTTCTACCTTAAGTTATATTGCAGTAATTCTGAGCTATCTAAACTTGATCACAGAGATTCCCAAAGCAATATAAGCAGATTTGACAATGGTGCACAGAACAATTCATTTACATAAAAAGGGTAATGAAAATAGATCATTCAGCAGACTTTTTTATTCCCATTTTTAAATTATTAAAAAAAAATGTCTCATCTAATGCACTCATCAGCAATTATCACAGAGTATGTCCTAAATCACAGTAATTGAATGAGCTTGTTAGCCTCACATTTATTAACTAGAGAAAGCAAGCAATATGCTTTACTTGGTGAACAGATTAACAAAAATAGTACAATGCACATTTGCTGCAAGAGAAAAGTCACCATATTTCATCATATTAACACGCGCAGTGCATTTGCACTGAAAGTCTCCATGTAAACATACTTGCATGGTAGTAACTGTTGTCATAAAACCATCGGTATTTGGTCGGCTTAGCGAGCTTGAATCTTGATAAAATCTATGTACCAATTCCGGTGATTCGTGCAGAATGTGATAGTATTGCTCCACGAAGGCATTGCCAACAACTTCAGCACTGGGACCAGAAGCAGGAGCTGTTTCCTGCGTTGCCATCTGCACATGAAATTCAATAACCCAATTCAATGGAGGAAGCATACAAATGAAACCAATTGGATAAGCTAATAAGGCAATGACTTTTATCCAAAAAAATAAAGGAACCAATATAGTTAAGCATAACCCTGGAGAGGGGAAAAATGTAAGAAAATAAACAAATGGGGCACTATCTAAACAAGCAGAGAAAACCATCAACAAATATGTCCACACAGGATTCAAACCCATGAATAAGCAAAGCATTGACTAACTAAAATAGAAATACTCAGCGAGCTGATCCAACCACACAAGACCAAATGCTCAACAGACAGGCATGCTAAAAGCTCGTCCTTGGCATGGTAAAGCTTATTGATGGCCAAATTCCGATTCAACAGCTTGTGAAAAGGGGTGGTCTTTGATGGGAATAAAAGAGAAACAATAATAGCAAATACAGCAGTCAGAGCGAATGCAAAAGTAGCAGTAGCAATGACAAGAATGTCAAAGCATCAGCGACAAAGTCCATTCCAATACTAGTCAAATAGCATGGCAAGATCCAGAATTGAAAATCCGAAGCACAAAGCCCAATTTAACTTCAAACCCCGAAAAGAAAAGGACAAAAAAGAGAGATGCAGACAGCGATGGGAAGGAGCAAAAAAAGAGGGGGGAATTCAAGAAAGTGAAAATAAAATAGAGAAAAGTACTCAAAGAAGATAAATAAGATTAAACATGCATAAATAGATGGATCAACAAGAAATTACAGTACAAAGACAATAACAGATCAAAGGTACCTGATTGGATTGGATTCTGATTTGGGGTTTGGAGAAACAGAGAAAGAGATCTGTAACTAAAGAGCGAAGAGAAGATCAGAAAGGAAGCTAAGGAATCGCAAGAGATTTGTGGAGTGTTTAATAGTGTTGTTGGGAGCTTGAGATCGTAAACAAAAACCTGTGGGTGATTATTTGTTTTTCAAGACAGTAATAAAAGTTAATTACTCCGAGTAATTATAAATTAGTCTCTCTAATTTTATAAAATAATGAAATAGTCCCTTTATTTTCTTAAAATATTATTAGTTAGCTCTTTTCATCTATTTATTTTAGAAAATAAAAAAGAAAAAAAATAATACGAAAAAATTGACAAAAAAGAAGATATTTTATAGAACAAAGTAATTAGACTGAGTTAACACTAATCAAAGTACTAATTAATGAATTTTTTGAAATTAAATGAATTAAATTCTTTTAATTCATTTTGTAAAACTAAAGAAATAATTTATAATTTATTCCACTAAAGACTTTTGAATTGTTGTTGTAATAATTGCTTTACGCGTGTTAATATTTTATTCAAGATAATCTTTTTAATTTTAAAAATATTTTAATTTTTCTATTTGAGTATTTTTATAAGAATTGGTTTGACATTGGTTAACATCTTTTACGTGGACAATTGATGTTGAAATTGGACATCTTGTTTTTTTTATTAACGTGGATGTCCATGTCAACTTGTGCACACCTCGACTAATCACACAAGCCTTAAAGTTAACGACGATGTAAGCCTCCAGTAGCTATCATATTAGCAACCACAAGGCTCGAACTTGAGACTATAGGGAGAGCAAACCCCTTGATCCCAAACTTTTAACACTGAGTCATCTACTAGATAATTAAAATCTTCTTTTATTAGGCTCCTCGTGACAGTTATTTACAAAATTATTTGTATACCAAATTTTTTTTTTCTATTTTAGTTGAGAGAATCAATTATATAATGTATAGGTTTTTTTTTTATTTTTTATCCAAGTGTTTATACTCATTTATTTTCTATTAAAATGTTTGTATTATCAAATTTTAATTTATTTAGTATCTTTATTAGGATTTTTTTCTCAGTTATCCTCATTTTTTTTAATAGATTCTCTTGTTTATGATAACATTAATAATTAATAATTAACATAAAAACTAAATGAGCATGCATTTTTGTTGTGTTTGACCATTGCTTTTCTCTCAATTGCATAATGGATGACATTGTTTGTGCAACAATGATTGGTCGACCTTGATATTTTTTTAGGCATGCTCTGGGGTTTTTAGGAAGGTTTTGTCTTATTTACCCTTTCATTGTCCTTTTTGTTATGGTGCCATTTGTGATTCTGTGCTATTACATTTTTATCCTTAATTTGTTCATATTATGGGTTTTAGGGGGTTATTTTTTATTTTTCACACTTTCATAAATTAAATTAACACTAATAACTCATTAAATGTGCATTATCCTAGAGCTTCTTTCTTCTTGCGTTGTTGGGGTTGGACAAGGCAATGGGTTTCTCTTTCTTTTTACATTGATTCGTGAATCCTTGCTTATCATTGAAACATTGTTGTTCGCTTAATTGTTTTGTTCCTTAATTAGCCTTGTTTTTGTTTTTTTTCTTTTTTAAAAAAATAGTTTTCGCTTCTTTTTTTAGCTATTACGGTGTCATATTGCTTATATGACAATTGTTGCTTGCCATGTTGAGTTCTTCTCCTCCTTTTATATTTTTTTTCTTTTTTCTGAATTTGAATGTTATTTGTTGTTGAGGTTTTATTGTGCTACTTTCAACTACATGCTTTTGAGCGCTTTGGATTGAGCTTTGCTAGTTCCATCCCTTTTTTTTTCATTTTTTTCCTTACCTTTTCTAATTTATTGATATATGTGATTAATTAGTTTTTGTTCTTGCTTTAAATGTTTCTTTAAAGTTCTTATCATTCATCAAAGTTCTGTTGTTCTTTTTTTGTCATGCAGCCAAGGTTGTTAAAATCACAAGTTGACTCTTAAAATCTTACGATTTTACGAGTCAACATGTATATAACGTGTCAAATCGGGTTAAAACTCGAAATCGATCAAACTCGGTCAAAATCGGTCAAACTTGTAAAATCGGTTCGATTTTACCGATTTTAACTGAGTTTTAACCCGCAAAAGTTAAAAAATTTACTATCTCCCTGTCCGAGTCCCCTGACACTCCACTACATAGTCCCCACTCCCCA
>Ga0307518_10001632_pt1 | contig 16566 bp, 11 predicted proteins | sample 25_EM_MG_FD_203889 | JGI IMG/M metagenome (GOLD analysis project Ga0307518, IMG submission 203889) | Populus trichocarpa ectomycorrhiza microbial communities from riparian zone in the Pacific Northwest, United States - 25_EM | ecosystem: Host-associated > Plants > Roots > Unclassified | place...
TTGTTTGGGAATATTTTGTTGCTCGGTTTAGCAAATTAAAATTCAATTTTATTGAATTATAAGAATTAGAGTTTCAATGATCAAATTTAAAACTTGAACAAATATTAAGTCCTTTTTGTTTGCCAACACCAGAGGCTGATTTGTATGGTCAAGGTAAGTTTTTTTTCCGGTCCCTCAACTTTTTTTTAATTAGATCCTCTCAAATTGAATTTATTTGGGAATTGACTCAATAGTTTATTTTATTTACCTTGATACGGGGATCTTGTATTATCAAAGGAAAAAATTGGTGCTCCATTTTGCAAAATAAAATAAAATTTAGCTAATTTAAAACAACTAAGTGTCAGGGGACCAAAATTGAAACTAAAATAAATATAAGGACTTGATAAATAAGTTGCACAAAGAGGCTATTAGGTGCAACGCACGTGCTAGCATGTGGGAAGGCTTTGTTATCTTCCAATGGCGTGTGAGGCTTTAGACGACGGCCTAACACCTCCTTTCATGGCGACATTCGAAGTGTCTTGACGTGATCTTCCTGGTAGTCACGCATGTGTACACAACAGCATGACAATTGGGTTCTCGTGAACTTTTTCTTTCCCTCTATTTTTTATCTCTTCTCATCAGGTTTTCGTTGCTCTGTAAAAAAATTAAAGGTGTCTTATCATTTGTTTTTTGTATCAAATTTAGTACTCGTTCTTTTGATTATTATTTGTTTTTTTTTTACTATCCTTTTTAGTATTGATTTTTTTCCTTCAATTTTGTCCCTCATCAGTTGGTTTTAATTAGTTTTTATATCAAATTTAATCTTCATTCTTTCGATTGCTATTTTTTTATCTTTTTCTTCATTGATTTGTTTTTTCAATTTTATCACTCAACATTTAATTTAAGTTTATTTTTATATCAATTATGGTCTTTATTTTTTTTATTGGTATTTGTTTTGTTTTAGATCCTTTTTTTATTGATTTTTTTTTCAATTGCATTTATTAGCATTTGGTTAATTAGAAATTTTGCTCCGTGATCTTTTAGGGCTTTCCTTCTATATGGTTACTCCTAAGCTTATGACTAAGGTCATTGATTTCGCAGAATATCGCAAGTTGACCATGGTTTTTTTAGGTTCTTTTCTAAAATTGATTGTTTTTTTAATGTTATCATTCAGAATTTCATTGGTTTGGAATTGGTCTTAGTATTGCTTTTTCACTTTTTTTTATAGGCTCATCCTGAACATATATCCTAGGATGCGGGTTAACCCGAGTCTTTTTTTTTCTTTTCAATTTTGCCCTTCAACTTTAGGTTGTTTGATGATTGAGCTTCATGGTTTCATTTAATTTGTTTTCAATGGGGTTACCCTGATATCACAACCAAGTCACGAATTTGGCATACTAACCTAAATGGGCTCAGGTCATTTTTTTTACGATTTTAAAATTTCTTCATTTTTATCCTGCAACATTTGACTTGCTTTAAATTGGCTTTAAATTATTTTTTTTATTTTGCTTTCTATGAGGTTATTCCAACCTCATTTAATTTTTGCTTTATTATCAAATAAGATCATGGAGATATTTTAAGAATATGTGGAGGATATCTTTTTGTGATACTAACAAACGTTCATTTTTTTAGTTCATCATTATTAATTTCTTTTGTTGTTTTATTTATTATTGTTGCACTTTTTGTTTATATTATTAAATTAGTTGAGTTTATTAAATTTAGTTGAGTCAATTTAGTCAAATCTTTTTTTTTTCATTGGAAAACATATGGCTTGGCCTTGGCATAGAGTAAGCCACCTATCTAGTTTCTTTTTCTGTAATGTATCAATGTACTTTTTTTATATAGAAATGGAAAGTATATCTAATTATTGACAATTATCATATTATTGTTTAAATCACAAAATAAGATGAGATAATAATTATGTATGAAATAAAATAAATTATTCCATCAACAGAAATTTTTTTATTAATAATTATTGTCCCCGTCTATAATAGATAAAAATTCTAGTGTTAAAAAAATATCAAAGACTGGTGCAATTTTTTTTATTTCACTAAAATTTAATGTTTGAATTTTATAATTCCTTAATCAAATAAATTTTAATTTCAATGTAGATTTTTGAAAATAAATCTAAAATTACAATTGGTTATTTATAGGAAAAATATGAAATACTTGACAAGAGAATTTCTTGTTTAAATCGTAAGAATCTTGCTTTTTTTAAGCAAAAAAGGGAATGTCATATCATATATTTATATATTTGTCCTACAATAAATACCTATTAGACAATGCAATTACACTATGGTGGAAACTTTTCAATTTGATTTTAAACCCAAAAAAATATCAAATTGATTTTTTAGCTACAACTTAAATATTAATAATATCTAAAAGAGTTTAGGTTTCTATTATAGACAAAGACACAAAACACTGTAAATTGAAACATTGTTTTGACACTTTTATCTTTCTATAAAAAATCATTGAGCTTTGTATAGGGATAGGATGGTTTGTTCTCAATGGTCAAAAAGTCATTTATGAATTAAACGGGGATAAGAAGATCTTTACATATTTTTTAGCATGGTAAAATTACTTAATTTTCTGTAAAAGTAAAAAATCATAAATCTGGATCTTGGAGGTTTATGGTCCTTTTTTTTTAACAGTTGAATTACTAATTTTACCTTAAAAGACAATTTTTATAACTTATATCCAAGGGCTCTACATCTTTTTTGTAACAATCTAGTTTGTTGAGGGGTTGTTTGGTAATTAACTAAGCATAAATATTGTTAAAAAAACTTGGTCGGCGCATGCGATGTACGTACACCGGGTGAGTTATCTCTGCATCTTCTCGGTGGCACATGAGATGCCATTTAGTGGTTAAAAGGTGGCTTCCAAGGTGGTGTTTAGATCATCTTAACTTCCCCTCCATCCATGGACGACGTGTGTTTCAAATTGACCTCTGGTTTGATGCGTGTGTTCCTAACTGACCTTTAGTTTGGTGCGTGCGACCTTTTTTTTTTGTCTCTCATCCTCAATTTCTATATTGACCTTGCAAAATTCAAAATCAGCTCTTCAATTATTTATTCCTTCACATTTGGTTCCTTTTATTTTGATTATATATTTTTTTAAATGATATATGAAATTTGATTTTTTTTTAATTTTATCCCTCTTTAATTTTTTATCTTTCAAATCCGGTACTATTTCTTTTAATTGATATTTGTTTTATTTGAGATGATTTTTAAAATTTTATTTTTTTTTATGATTTCATCATCCTTAAGTTTTTTTACTACCAATTTGATCATTATTATTTTAAGCTCATGTTTTTTTTTTCCAGTTCCATCTCTCAAGGAGATTCGACTCTAGTTATTTTTTTTATAGGATTTTTCACTAATTTTTGTAATTATCCAGGGTATCTTGAGTCTTTTTATTTTTTATTATTTGTTAGATTTAGCTTTTTCATAGATTTTTTTCAACTAAATCAAATTAATTGATTTGATATAAGCATAAGATGTCCATCCCATGATTTTTTGTTAAGTTGCTTTATAGGTCGTTGCACTAACTACATGTATGATCTTTTTTGATATTGTCATAGAGCCTTTTGCAATAGCATTTCAAACATCTCGATAAGTTCTTTCTGGTGGTTGAGCGGTTTCTATGGCAAAGCGACTCTAGGTCTCTAACAAACTTTTCTTTTTTCTTATTCCAAATATGATACTGGAAAATTATTTTTTGGGGGTTAATTATTACTTTTTTTGAGTTATTTATGATTTATTTTTTAAAAAATCATATAATTAAACTAACCATGCTTATAGAACTTGGTCGAGTAAAAAATCCAAATCTTATATTTTCCTTACTTATTTAAAAACAATAGTGTCGCCTTGATTTTTTTTTTTTTACATTTGAAAAAATTTAACTTGGCCTGCTGTGTAGCATAGGTCACCAATCTAATTTGCCAAATTATTATCAACTTTATGCCTAACTTATTTTTTTAAAATCAATCTTAATCTTCAATTATTTTGATTTCTCAATAAGAACCTATATTGTAATCACTTATTAAAAAACAATAATCTTTCTACAAAATATGGATGAAAGCATTAAAAATAGATGGAAGCTATTGATTGAGAAATTTATAAAGTTTAAAAGTAAAATTGATGAAAAGCATTAAAATTATGAGAATTTAATCATTGAAACTGTCATTTTTCTTTTAATTTCTTTTTTGTAAACAAAACTGAAATCATAGGGAGAGAAATGTAGTGTGAAAAATGGGTTTGGTTGTTTATTAAAGGTTTTTTAGTTTGGCAAATTAGGTTTTGGATTTTGAATCCATGTATTTCTTTTTTTAATTATTGCTTATGTTTCTGTTTAGCCTCTAGAGATAAAGATACAAGAATATCCTTTTCATAACCTTCCAAGAGCTTCTTCTTTTTGTTATAATTGTTCTTATTTTAGCTCATTCTTGTTGTAATCTTTCCTAACTTCTCAGTAACACATCTAGGTCATAGAACCACCATAACAATAGTTGAATTGCAGCCTTGATCAACCCTCTACATTTTCTTTTCCACCTACCATTACCTCCTCATCAAGACCATTTGAAGAGTGTTATTGTTCTCACTTTATATAGCAAGCATCATTGATAAAGCTAAAATAAAAAGTCATCCAAGGAGCAAGAATGTTATAGATGGAAAACATCCTTGCTAGTTATTCTAGTTAAGAAGCCTAGGTTGAAAAGCATGGCTATGAATGCTCTTAAAAATCACAAAATGGGATTAGCTATTGTAATTGAAACTACAATCACAAATAATTCAACTTTATATTAAAATAAGGTTTTAGCCATTTAATGGTTATGATGTACCACGATTAATCTAAAACACATCCATATAATCCACCACGTCTTCTCAAAATTTAATTAAAGTTCACAATTTAACCCAAATTCTTTATCAGGATCTTTTAAGTTTTAACATTTGATGTCGATCAAAATAAAAAAAATATTTGTATTTTCATGCATTTATCTAACAGGCTATTTAGAACCTTCAGAATTCAATTCACAAGTTAAATCAATTTCTGTGTTTGAAATTCTTTTGAAGGTATTAATTTGAATTCCAAATATAATTCAATAAAAATGACTAAAAATACAAATCAGATGGTCTCCCCTCTAATTTGCTCACGTTATCGAAAAATTGTCAAATAGCAACAGAATTACCGATTAAATATTTTTCATTGGTAATTTTCAATATTGACAAAAAAATTTTATCAAACATTACCAGCACCATTAATATATTATGTTGTTAATAACTAATGAAATTGCTAACATAATTAAAAAAATTAAAAAATCAAGAAATATTATGTTGGTAATTCTGTTGGTAAAATAAAATATCATTATTTGCTATTATTCCATCGGTAGTTTCCGTCAAGAATTTCATCGACAAATTTAAAAGTGTTATAACCAATAGCTGCCCCCATCCCTTTGTTCTTCTCCTTCTTTTTCCTTTCCCTACAAAAAATACTAGCCCATTCCCTCTATTTTGCCATAAATCTAGGCTTTATTCTCACAAATTCAGCTACCCAAACACTCAGTAATGTTTTAGTTCAATCCTTTTTTTTTAAATATTCCTTAAACCATGTAAGCAAACCTGCCCATCTATGTTTTAGGTTGATTTATTGATATTTTATGTAGTATTTATAGTTTGCTTGTATATTTAAGTGTTTTATAGTCTTTCATATAGAATTTTTACTGCCTTTTTATGAAGAATTTTTATTGTATTAAAATATGATTTGTATGTTAGGGTTTGTTTTAGGATTTAAAAAAAATTAAATTTGTATGTAATTGATGAAATTGAATTAGATTAACACTATGGTAAAAAGAAGATGAGGATTGTGTTGAAGTAAAGTAGCTATCGGTTTTTTCAGAGGAATGTGATTTGCGGAGGTTGGGCTATCTTATGGATATAGCTAGAGAAAGACTCTCGGTTGGAATGAAAAGGGGAGAAAGAGGTGGCCTACTGTGTTGCTATGATAAAAGAAAGTGGTTGTTCTCGGTGACAATGGTGTTTTCAATTCATCAGTGGCATGAATGGTTATTAGTGAGGGTTGATTTTTAAAGAGAATCAAAGATAAAGCAAATAATGGTCACATGTTTTGTTTCAGTTTTTAAGAAAATGAGTTGTTATAGATAATGTTTTTCTCCTTTATCTTGAAGGTGATATAGTTCATATTTAGGTTTTTTTTTGTTCTAAATATAGAGATTGGTGATTTTTAATGGGAAGAAAGAGTCCATATTTTTATCTTTCTTTTTGTTAAATGTGAGTGTGTGCTGGATAGTGTACATAGTATAATGGCTTTTTTTATCTCTTTTTCTTGGTTTTGGTGATTTTTTAAAGAGTGTTTGATAAAGTCAAAACTAATTATGTGAGGCTTTTTTTGTGTGTTCTCTCATTGTCCTTTCTATTTGTGTATCTAACCACCTATTTATACTATCAAGAATATTTTTTTTTCACACCTAATCTCTAAATTCTTCCATACCCATCTATTTTCCTAAATTCTTTACAAACTTCTCCATTGTCATTCTAGCTTCCAATATTTTCTAAAATTTTATTTTTTTAACATGGTGTTCCCTCTCTTTTTTCTTTTACAATTATTACCTTTTATACTAAACTAGTCTTTATTTTTTTTTCAATTACATTTTAATCAATAAAAAAATTTTCTTTTTGTTTGATTGATTTTTTTTCTTTTTTTTCAAAAAAATTGTAAATACAAAAACAATAAGTGAAATGGTTGAAAGTTATGAAATGACCAGAAATTAGCCAAATCACGTCGAAATAATATTTTTTTTAGATTTTGGTATTTTTTTAGATTTTATAATTTTGTTTTTGAAAATATGTTGAAAATAAGTGTTGAAAAATAAGTGATGACAATATTCTTAAATCATTCTTTCTTGTATTCTCATATAGACTAAATTCTTAATAACTTTTTTTATAGACAACATCATTAATTTTCGTTATCCCAAAATTTATATCTTGTTGAAGCTTAAATTTTCTAATTATAATATGAACAATTTGTCATATGGTTTAAAACACAAGTAAGTATGTAATAATTTGTAACTCTAACGAGAATACATTTACTTAGCTTTTTTCATTGACTATCAATTATCTTTAACCAATTGTATAACATGAGATGCAATGCTGATAGTTTGAAATTACTATCTCTGGTTCTGAAAGAAAGATTTAGTGTTATAACTGGTGTTTCTTTAATTGGTATAAATACATATAATAATAGGTTTTGTGTCAAGTGATCAGCTTTTAACGAGTTTGAAGTTGATTATTTATGACAAGATAGAAGAGGTGATTGAATTAAAGTATCACATGGTGTAAAATGCAATCTTTTTATTCAAATACTATTGACATGATACCGATAAAGGAATTATAGTAGATCTTGACCATCGTTTGATCAAAATGAATAAAATAGGTAGACTTGTTAACATCAATGATTTTTTTGTATTCGCTAAATAATGCCAGCAAATGTATTACGTATACACTCTTTCCTTTAGAAAAGATCATAATAGAGTTGATTGATTATCCGTTATGAAAAACAAATCTAAGAGTTGTGTCCAAGTTGTTAAAGATGGTAACAATGAAGTAATTATGAGATAAGATATATTTCAATTGGATGAGTTAATTGATCTATATTGAGTTGCTCTATCTACGAAGTTAGAAGAAAATTTAATTTTTTATGTCGCTGAGAATACTTGTATTTATATTGATGTTGACGAATTAAATGATATGTTAAGTACTAATGGACATATAAAAGTTTATGAAGCCGGAGAGATCAATAACCTATAATTCAACAAAGAAGAAAATGATGATAGACATGAAGATGATAAAATTAAATATGAGGAAAATTTAGAATAAAAAGGATTTGAATTGATTCTAAATGTAAAACATCATTATACAATTAAAATATTTGTTATTACTTTATATTACATTATATTTTTTACATTCACCAAGCGTTTATTATTGTAGTTTTGGTTTGAATATAATTGTTGTTATTGTTGCTGCTATTGATGTATAACTAGGATGGACAAGGCATTATAATAAATATTTTTAATTTTTTTATATGGAATCACCGACAATATTTAAAAATAATTAAAAATTATAAAATACCTATTAGCAATTCTATTGATGATTACCATAATTGTAAATCATGATGGACTCACCAACAAACGTTAAAATAGTTAAAGAACTATAGAGAGTTGGGGAGAAATTCATCAAATTAGAACTGACCAATGGAATTACCAGTGCATGAAAATTCATCGGTGAATTACTTCCTCACCGATTGATGTTACAATTGTCGAAGATTTACAAAGAATTTTGGAAGAAATTCATAAAATTAGGACTAACTGACATAATCACTAATTGATGAAAAATCATTAGTGAATTTGGTAGGTATTAAAAAAAATTCAGAAAATTCTTGAAATTATCGATAAATTCACCAATGAATTTAAAATTTATGTCGATTAGTCCATCATTAATTTGATGACATGTTTAATCACTGATGATTTTTTTGACGAAAAATTTCATCGATGAATTAAAACCTGATATGTTGGGAATCCCTAATTATCCATCTTTTCCCATAAATCTCATCATTTCATCTCTCTTTCTCTCTCTATTGTAAGTACCAACGATCGATGTTCTCTCTCTAGAATCGGTGGTTGCGCTCTCTCTCTCTCCCTCTCCCTCTCCACCACTTAAGGTTTGATCTTGATGGTTTTTTCTTGTTTGGTATGCATATAATCAAATTGTGAAGAGTTGATTATAATAATTAAAAATATTCACAATAATATTACTAAGAAATCACATTATGAATTTTTATTTATGACTTTTTATAATTGTTTTATGAGAAAATCTTATTCGGATGAGATATACAATATCTAAAACAAATGAAAGCTCAATCAAAACACCTTGTAGTTCAATATTTGAAATTAGAATAAAAGGAAATTTATGGGATGGTTGGGCCTTTTTAGGCTACTTCTCTTTTTATATTATTCTAAATTATGTTGATTTTGATACTTTATTGACATACACTTACATATATGGGTAAAACAATTAAATATGTATATTACATTTATATCCTTCCATAGCAGATAAATTAAAAAGTCTCCCATATGTGAGTTATACATTGCTTTTTTTTTATCGGATCAATAGCCTTTTCAAGGCCAACCATGGGGTTTAAATCATGAATGATCATTTTTTATGTTGTCATTGTGTTTATTTATATTTTTTTATTTTTGAAATTTGAAATTACTTTTATATAAATAGTGAAACTTATGTTTGTGGGTGATGGTTTGGTTCGAGAATGTGCTTTTTAGAATTTCTAAAAATTTTTAGGTTGGATCCCATATAGGGGAGATGTTGCTGAAATTTTGTTAAAAATGGATAGATGCAGTAATACAAAAACCCATACATCATAGATTAAGAATTAAATTGAACATGCTTCACTATTTATTTATTTTTGTTTATTATATTTTAGTTATATTGTTTAGTTGCCAAGAAAAAAGTTCAGTGCTAAGAAGAATCGCTTATGCTTCTGCAAGTAGTATTGTTGGTAAGCCTACAATTTATTTAGGTGCTAATCATAAAAGGCACATGTTGCACCTGTTACCAACATAGGCTTGTTTGATACGAGTCACGGATCTGGCATCCCATATGCCAGGGAACCTTTTTCTAGCAAGCTTATACAAAATACAAGTCGAATTACATGGTTTTTTTTTTTCCTCAAGGATAACATTAACTAATTTATTAAGTGTTTATATAGTTTTTCATTAATTAATTGATTTTCAAGTTCATAAATATAGAAGTTTTTTTTTTGGATTCGAGGAAACCCACCCCCCGGAAAGCGCACTTTGTGGGCCCAAGTGAGTGAGTAAAACCCCGGCTGTCCCAGGCTCTTACAAGAGGTGCACGCCCTGACTCGAACTCGAGACCTGCTGTGCAGATCTCAAGCCCTTTGCCACCATGCTACACCCCTTGGGGACATAAATATAGAAGTTGCTCACACGATAACATCAATGATTAAAGCGTCGATGGAAATGCCTTTGTTTCAATAAAGTTAGCTTAGAGATCATCATTAATAATACTTACGATTGAGTTTTAAACATGAAGAAGACCTTTTAACTCATTCAAAATATGATTCAAAGTTGTGGTTAGAGGTTGGAGCAACCGATGGTTCTGGTAGAAATCAGGTTTACAATATCTCTATAACTACAACCCGACATATAAGGGCAAGTTTTAGTGTCTTAACTATAGGCACTCTATAATCCAACCTGTGATAGACATCAGTAGCCATTCAGGAGTTGGTTCAAGAACAAATTGATGTTGTGAAGGTCGATTTGAGTGTCAAACTGGAGGCAGAGGATGAAGAACGAAGTTGGAATCAATGAGAGTAGATAATGGCATACACATCGATTTATTATCCTATTATTAATGGACCTCTAGGAGATTTCCCCCCCTTCCCTTTACCTTCACCTCTAACTTATTTTCCAGTATATTAAGATATTTGTAATTGATTTTATAGTTAAATTAATAATATAAAATATGTTCTTCAATTTAATTTAGTTGTTTAATATTGTTTAATGTCAAATTATTTTTATCCAAACAAACATGTATTAAAAAAAATTGCTGAAATATTGATGGAATCACCGATTGACATAAATATTCTGTTGGTAATATAGTCCAATTTTCCTTGGAGAATTTTAAAGAGTTGTGAGTTATTTTGATATTGGTTGATGGATTCACCGACTGAATTATCGATAGACTTAAAATCTCTGATGAGAAACCCGTCTCCGACAAATTTCCATTGATAATTTATATGTCAATGAGAATACAGCTTAATTGCCAATGAAATATTATATAAATAAAAATCAATTTTCTGGTTATGTCAAGGAATTCGATTCTAATAGAAATTGAAAATTATTTTTCAAAAATACCCCTTCTTTTTTTCATTATAAAAACCTTAACTTACATCTTTTCTTTCCCCCACTCTGTTTTTGTCTCTTCTTCATCAATAAAAAGGCTTTGGACACGAAAACAGTGGCTATATCCCCTATTGTTTCTACTTGGTCCAGTCTATTAGGGACATGTTCTAGTCATGGAAGGGGCAAAGATAACGTTTTGGCACCTCCTTCCAGTTCTGATTTCACAGAAGCATCAATTCCATAATCACTATGCCCAATACTAGTATAACAAGTATTTATTCTATAGCGCACCCTGATAGGGAATTCCTGTCTTTGCATCCTAGCTTCGAATTTTAGTGTGCACGTTTGTCATCCCCGCGGTGCATTACCTGTCTACTGGGCTTGCAGGGTGCTCAGTGGGTCCAGAAATTAGTCGTGGTGCGTGCAAGCTGGCCCGGACACCCCGAGTTATAAAAAAAAAGTATTTATTGTATAGCCCTTTTCTAAAAGAATATCTTTACAATTGATGCTCTTTTCTTATAATGCAATCTTTAATTTCATATTTATTGTGTGCATGAAACTTTCTTTGTTTGCTTTTTTTTTTTAGTTTAACGTGAGTGTCCGGGCCAGCTTGCACGCACCTCGACTAATCCCACGGGCCCTGAAGTTAACGACCATGTAAGCCTCCAGTGCCCATCATATGAGCAACCACAGGGCTCGAACCTGAGACCACAGAGGGAGCAAACCTCTTGATCCCAAGCTTTTACCACTGGGTAACCACCTAGATAGTTTCTTTGTTTGCTTTCTTATTTTCCTCGATTGATGACGACTTCCCCCATTATGAGCACATATTTATTTCAATAACTAAGGATCTACCTCTCAATGTAAATATAAACTTGTAATGAAAAATATTTATTGCAAAAAACTAATTTATAATTTTAATTAATATTACAATTAAATTAAATTATATAATTTAATATTTTATTTTAAATATAAAAATTATAATAAGTTATTTATTATTTTATAAATTATAATAGCACATAGTACTGTTCCAAAAGTTTTATTAGAGCTCGTTTGGATTTATATTTTGAAAATTTTGATTTTTTTGATTTTAAATTAATTTTGATTTTAATATTTATATATTATTTTGATAAATTAATATTAAAAATAATTTTTTTTAAAAAATAATAAAATATTATTTTGATATATATAATAAAAATATTTTAAAAAATAACTATAATCACATAAAAATGGAAAAGAAAGAAAGGAAAAGAAGAATGTTTCTCGCACGCGCAAACTGCGAAAGTCCATGCAAAGCCCCACAGTTTCACTTCCCCGGTGGGTTGCAGAGTAACAGCTTTCCAATGTGTTATTGCCATTATAAATAAATAATTTAATTAATGTTTCTAGCTCGTCGCTCACACGGTGCTCCCTCTTTCTTTTCCAAACATCTCTTACTAGCCGCGCCTGCGTTATCTTCAACAACTCTCTCGTACATTCATCGAGACATCTCAACTCACGCCATGTCACGCCGTCCTAATTTCCAAGGCGGCCGTCGCGGAGGCGGAGGCGTTCCCCGTCGTGGTGGTGATAGAGGACGGGGACGAGGAGGACGTGGAGGAGGACGTGGTGAGCAGCGGTGGTGGGATCCTGTTTGGAGAGCGGAACGATTGAGACAAAAACAGAGTGAGGTATTGTTTTCTAAATTAAATTCAATTTGTATTCATTAACTGTTAATAACTATCTAGTTGGTTTTAGGGTTTTTAGGGTTCTAGACTCATTAAAGATTCAATTTTCGCTAACTAGATTTTTTTCTGCTAGTTATATTTATATTTTTTTAAATGCATTCTTTTTCACTGTGGTGGTGAAGATGGAGGTTCTTGATGAAGATGAATGGTGGAGTAAAATGGAGCAAATGAAGCTTAGAGGGGAGCAAGAAATAATAATGAAGCGTAGTTTTAGCCGCGATGATCAGCAAAAGCTTTCTGATATGGCTTTCGAATTGGGGCTTCACTTGTAAGTATGCTTAACTTCCTAATTTTTATACTGTATTGATATATATTTACAAGAAGTGAACTATATAAAGTAAATAGCTTGATTTGGTAGTGATGTGTTAGGAATTTAATATAGAAATGCTTAAGAAATGGTTAGGATAATTACACTGGGTAAGGAATATTGTCAGATATTCAAATTTGGTTATTTGTATTCACACGAAGTTTTTAGAGGACTATTAGGATTCGACTGTTGGTTGAATATCTTTTTGTTTGTAGGTGCATAGGGTGTGTTTATGTCTGGAAAAGAGCTTTTTTTTTTCAACATTTTGTATCTCCATTTTGTAGTTCATTTCTTCATGAAAACATGGTCAGTATTTAAAACTAGAAAAGTTTTTTCTGAGTTTGAAAAAAATATCGGAGAACATGTTTGCTAAGTATATTTTTTATTATAATATGGTAGCTGGTAAGTGGAGAAGTTGAGATACTGCTTTTTCTGAAGTCAAAAAAGAAAATTTGGAGATCAGTAAGACTACAAAAGGATACTTTTAATTTTCTGGAAAATTGGAAAATTTGAAAAATCTTCTCCAACGAAAAAGATTCTTGGCTTTTTATCATGTGTCTGTACTTACAATATCTTCATTTTGTACTTGTGGAAAGGAAGCCATGCATACAATAAAGGCAAAACCCTTGTCGTTAGCAAAGTTCCACTACCAGATTATCGAGCTGATCTCGATGAGCAACATGGATCCACACAGAAAGAGGTAAAAGCATTGAAGTTTATAAAACTCAAATGTCTTTTCAGGTAATAAGTTCTCATTTTTTAATCTTTCTGCAGATCCAAATGCCTACAGAAATCGAGAGGAGAGTTGGAAATCTTTTGAATAGCTCACAAAAAGCAGCGGCTGGAAATGAGTCCAATGCAACTTCTTCTCAGGGAGGCAAACATGCATCTCTTGGTGGTAAAATAGTGAAACCTGCTTCCATGTTGGAAACAGATGCTGCTAAGGAGAAACAGAGTATTGAACTAAAGCAGAAGCAGGATAAATTAAAGGTGAACGCATTAGGCTTTTTGTGTGAGGATGTTTTAACTTATCATATACTTAACTAACCAAAGGCATTATGCACTTGATTATTCAAAGTTGTTTACAAGTGGCTATGTTGAGATGTAAAGGTTTTTTATGTTATTGGTTTCACACTTTCAGGCTAGTAGCAGCGTGAAGGAAATGCAGTCTTTCAGAGAAAAGCTTCCTGCATTCAAAATGAGAACTGAATTTCTGAAAGCAGTTGCAGAAAATCAGGTGCATTTTTCTTTTACTTCATTTTGGCAATCTTTCTCTGATGCATCACATGTATGTGGAAAACAATGTGTTTTCCTCAGGAGTCTCAGAACATTCATTTATTTTCAATTTAACTAAGGCCATTATCTGGTGGAGTAATCAAAAGCAACTTGATTATAGCCACCATATGTTCAGCCTTCAGCCTATATTAGTAATGTATCAGAACGCAATGATGATGTAGGGCCATGCTTCGGCATGATATGCTGTTAATATTCCTAATTGATTGTGGCAAAGGGATGTGCCTTTCGCACACCTGCTGGTTGTGCCTGAAGTTTGGCATATGGTTATTACACCTGTGGGCTTAATATAATATTTAATTATGATTAAAAAAAGCTTTGCTCTTAATGGAAGCTAACAGAATGGTGTAGTGTTTCTTTTCACTGACACCAATTGGTGGATTAACTATTTAGTATCCAATCAGAGTTAGTTGAATTTCCTCTGTTTTGTGGTTCATCTGCTTTCTCTCTCACGTTTTTATTCCTCTGCCCCCTCCTTTCAACTTTTTGAAGAACCATTTTATTTAAAGTTTGACCTGATGAATGTGTCATAAATAATTATCATTATATCTTATTTCTGACTAAATTCCTTGCTGCTTTTAGTGCTAAATTCTTATCTAATTTTCATTGTTTTTGTGTGGCATTGGCAGGTATTGGTAATTTCAGGGGAAACAGGTTGTGGTAAAACAACACAGCTTCCTCAGTATATATTGGAGGAGGGAATATCATCTCTACGTGGTGCTCATTACAACATAGTATGCACACAACCCCGCCGTATATCTGCCATTTCTGTTGCTGCACGAATAGCATCTGAAAGGGGAGAGAGCCTTGGTGAAACTGTTGGTTATCAAATTCGTCTGGAAGCATTACGGTCTGCTCAAACCCGGCTCCTTTTTTGCACCACTGGTGTGTTACTCCGGAAGCTGGTAATTGATGATACTGTGCATTTCCCATTTGTTATGGCCAAGCTTGAATAAACTTGTTAATAGGAATTTTATTCTTCAGCTTCCGTATCTATACTTACCCACTAACTACAGGTTCAGGATCCAAATTTAACTGGTGTGAGCCATTTGGCAGTGGATGAAATTCATGAAAGAGGAATGAATGAGGACTTCCTGTTGATTATTTTGCGCGACCTTCTTCCTCGGCGTCCAGATATGCGTCTTATTCTAATGAGTGCTACCATTAATGCTGACTTGTTCTCTAAATACTTCAGAAATGCCCCAACTATTCATATCCCGGTATTTTTGTGATTGTAATCTTCACTCTATAGCAGTGGAACACTTTTCTTTGAGGGTGTTCAATCATGTTTGAATGTTCCTATTATTCATTCAGTTATCGTGATATATTGGCAGGGATTAACTTTCCCTGTATCAGAGTTCTATCTAGAAGATGTGTTGGAGAAAACTCGCTATGAAATTCAAGAGTTGGACAGCTTTCAGGGGAATTCAAGACAAAGAAGAAGAGAGCAATATTCAAAGAAAGATCCTATAACTGAATTATTCGAGGCATGTTTAAACTCATTGAACTATATATTTTTTTATTTGTACCTCTCGCTCTCTCGCTCTCACATGCTCACGAGTGGTAAATATACTGTCAGTATAGCAGTTCTGTAAAGGAAGGTTCATTTCGTCAGTTTTTTTTTTTTAAAAAAAAAATTCTTATAAAAAAGAGGGATTTAATTAGTTTGATTTCAAGTCATGTGGTTCATCTTGTCCCAAAATGGTTGCTTAAGTGATATCACTGTTTCTAGCTTTGTATTCTTGGTGATTCTCATCACTATCCACACCCTACATGCATCCTCATTTTTTGTTGGTGGATCCCTTAAACTGCAATTGGAAACAAATTGTCAAATGTGGACAGTTGACCATTAGGTCTTCTAGGACACCAACTACATAGTTTTCCCATAGATTGGCATCAACTAGAATCAGTTACAGAACTGCTATACATAGTTTTCCCATAGATTGGCCTGTTTGGAAGTGTGGTTGCGGTTGCTTTTCAAATTGCTTTTCATTTCGAAATGCATCAAAATGATGTTTTTTTATTTTTTAAAAATCATTTTTGAGATCAGCGTATCAAAACAATCTAAAACATACAAAAAAAATTTAATTTTTAGCAAAAAAAAAAAAATGAATTTTTTGGAAACGCGGGTTGGCCCGCGTTTCCAAACGCTCACTTAAACAGACAGAAAAAACACAATGAAAAACAAAAAGTTGTATTCTGGAGATCCTGCATTTAAGTAATTTTCTGCCAAGCATGCTTGTTGTGGAAGGCAGATTGGTCTAATGAGAGTCAATATTTGATATTATCTCTATGAATTAGGTGTG
>Ga0307518_10001633_pt1 | contig 16560 bp, 16 predicted proteins | sample 25_EM_MG_FD_203889 | JGI IMG/M metagenome (GOLD analysis project Ga0307518, IMG submission 203889) | Populus trichocarpa ectomycorrhiza microbial communities from riparian zone in the Pacific Northwest, United States - 25_EM | ecosystem: Host-associated > Plants > Roots > Unclassified | place...
GAAGTGGATCATGGCAATTGTAGTGGAGGTGGCTACTTGTGGATATACCTGGGCCAGGTACAGGTATGACATCTGTGTGAGAGCGTGAGCATTGGTGTGCCAGCGACACGGACAGGCCTGGAAACAAAGTGGATATGTTGAGTGGCCAGGCAGAGGTGTCGAGAGGCTGGACAGACACTCCGAGCGCGTCGGACAGCGCTGAAACAGACAGAATGAGCCATGGTGACAGTGCAGGGACGTACCTTGGAGTTGGAGGTGCAAAACGCAGCGTAGACGAGACGGACCGCGCGAGAAGCCACGCAGACACGTTGAGTGGGCACATAGACGTCCTGAGCGTCGAAATGGATGTGAATAAAACTGTAAACACGATAGAGAACGTCAGAACCGAAAGAAAGCGAAACCGCCAGACTCACTTATTAAGGCTGCCACAAGGCAGCGCTCAGACAGTCCAAGCGGTATCGAAGACCGCACGGACGGGTCGAGCATGCACACGGACATGCATGGCATTGGAAAGGACACCGAAACAGCTGAGAACGTGTCGAAGAATGTCAGAACATGTCAAATCGAATCGAAGAAGCAAAACTCACCTAACGTGCTCAAATTAAGGCGCTCAAGCGTACCAAGAAGCGTTAGCGCAGACGATATTGAGGTATACGTACCGTGTAACATGTCATTAAAGGCCCTGTGGATCGCAGATCGAACGTTTGCGTTCGGATGAGTCGAGAATGGAGATCTTGAAGTGACTGCGCCAAGCATTGCGGGTACGATGGCGATGGTAATAAGTGAGATGGTGACAGCGCCAGCGGCGGAAATGCCGACTCAATGCGAGTCGAAGCAACGCGGCGGCCGGCTGACTGGAGAGAGTCAGGGCGTGTGCTACAGCTGGAGAAACTTACCTGTGTCGTCTGGGCATGCGCGCGTGATATGGGCATGGTGCGACTTACCAAATCGGGCGACGATGCGGAAGTTACCCAAACAGCATCGAACAAGGTCTCAACCGCAGCGGAGTCAGGGCCTGAGGTGATTACGAGTGCTTTACATTCACAAAAGACCATTAGAGCAGATTCTACTTTCCAAAGCATTTGAAAACAAAGTTGTCAAGATGTAGCATATGGTGATCTTCTTGTCAAGCAGTTACAAGTCCTTTACATTCAGACAAGATTGTTGGAGGAGTTTTTACTTCCCTAAGCATTAGACAATCAAACTGTAAAGACTTTGTAGCTTACCCACCTTCTTTGCCAACAATGGAACACAAGACATATTATGCTAGGGATATCCTACCTAGTTATAATGCATTCTAATACAGAGTAATAAACACTATTTTGGGGGCTTGTTTGGCAGCGCAACAACGCTATCGCACGATATCTTAGTCTCAGTGATGCTTCCTCGAGCTCGATTCTTCATCCGTTTTGGTTGACGGCCCTCGAAGCCGTCCTACTATCAATCTGATTATCGGCCCTCGTTCCTGGTAGCCATCTGCTGCTCAGTGCTATTGAAGGTAGTCAGCGTGTCTCTCCTGCCGTGAAACTCCTGATGGCCGCCCAAATGGATAGATTTTCATGGCCCCGAGCACGCTGCTTCCCATGTCCATGGGGCGATAGACCATCCAAAACAGTGCTACTTGTATGCCAATTCTTTGCGGACCTGGTCAAGTCGAAATGCTGCCTTTCTTGTCTAGGTTTGCGCAACTTCACATCGAGTTATTTCTCCTCCGGCCATTTGTGACTGTGAAGCAATACACTTGTAACATTAATATCTTCCAGTTCCAGCAACCATGTCATCGCATTTCGCCAGCGAACCGTACATATATCTTGGATCAGTCAAGCGACGGACTGGGGTATGTTGCAGCGACTCCACGGCACCGGAAGGATGAAGTCACACCTCTGCATTCATTATCGGCTCTCGGGTTCATTGAGATGAATGAATTATAATACGGTCAACTACGCTACAAATCACAGGACCTCGTCGGCACAACAATCGAATGATATTCGACGGAAGCATCCAGCTTGGGGGGACTACGACTTGGAAATCAAGTAGTAACGTGCCGAGCGCGGGAACTTGCTTTGAACATGCGCTTTGAACCCGACTGTATCACCACAACTACACATCTACCAATTCAATCGAGCAATGACGAAGCAACAGAATACGCGATGACTCCGATGAGAGAACAAGCTCACGCAAATAGACGGCGAGGAGAGAAAGACGCCAGCTTGATGGCTTCCTGGAAAGCTGCAAGCAGATTACGAAGGATGGGTGCGAGTGGTTGTGGGTCGACACTTATTGCAATATTGACAAGCGCAGCAATGCAGAGTGATTAGAGGCCGTCAATTCTATGTACCGATGGTATGAAAGTGCGAAGGTATGGTATGTATACTTCCATGGCGTCCCAGATCTGTCTTTTCCCACTGAGTGGACACTACAGAATGTTAGCGCCGAGCAACGAGCAATTCTTCACCAAGGATTGGCAGTCCATCAGTGACAGAGATTGTTCCTATCCTAAATGGCATTGGCACTGGAGTTCCACCGCATATATTGAGGGATGGACTCGTCCGTGCGTTGCACAGTTTATTCGCTGATGGGCCTGCTGGACGTGAACATGCTGATCAAGTTGTGACCGCATGAAGTCACAACGATGGGCGGATGGGCGGTATCCTTGCTGACGACCCCAAGACAAGCCCCCTGCTCCTTCCACGACTGTTCTGAAACGGAGATAAATCGCGACAGAATTTCGCTCGTGACAGAACAACCTACATCTTTCAACGAAATCGGGGAGAATGTAGACATCTCAGACTTGCTTCTTTTCTGGAGGGGGCACCCTCTGGCCACGCCTGATTCTTACAGTTTTGAGATACCCCTCCTTCGCCAAGTCCTGCAGCACATCTTTCTTCGCCTCAGCCTTTGCCTCAGCCATCGCGTCGTCCCTGACGCTCCCAAACACAGTCACCATCTCCAACACAAGCGTCCATCGCTCCGCTCTCCGGTCCGGCATTGTTATCATCCCGATTCCAGACAGTAAATTCTTCAACGGTGGCTTTGCCCATATCTCCTTCACCTTCGGCATCAAAAACATCAGCGTCGCAGCAATAGGCACAGGATTGTCAATTGGCGATGCGCCCACATCGAACACGCGTATGTTCTCATTCGTCCAATGTGCCTTGAGCAGCTCACAGTCCTGCGTCGGATCGAACACAAGGCCGAGTGTGTGTATCTTCTTGCAATGCGCCGCAATGTAACCCACGCCATACAGCGTCAGCAAGGAGCGACGGAGTGTCAACGTATCGGTCTGCCAGTCCTGTCCCGTGCCTAGCTTGAGCACCTCGAGATGGGGCCAGGCATCTGCAAGACGCACAGCCATTGCATCGTCGAAGTACGGCATGCGGAAGTTCTCGAGATGCACGATGACGAGGTTTTTGAAGGAGAAGAGGGGCTCGAGTGCGTTCGCCTCGAGCTCGTAGAGGTACTGGTTCGCACGTGGGTTTTCCAGGATCCCCTCGATTGAATATCTTAGAATTTCGAGTTTTTCGTTGTCCAGGGATTTGGATAGTGTGTCGAAGAAGCCCCATACGAATGGGCCGGGTGCGACGTCGCCGAGGACGATGGTGGCCGAGACGGGGGCGAGTTTGATGTCCTGCATGAACTCTGCCGCTTGTTGCAACCTCTGTGCACGGAGATTGAACGTCTCGACGGAGGCGAATGTCCCACAGGGGGGATCGTATTGGCCGTGTGCGGGGATGTCAAATGTAAGGCAGCGCAGAGAAGACCTCATGACGTGTTTCATTGCTTTCTTGTTTGGAATGCCACAGCTGATGCTGACGAGGTTCTCTGCTTTGACAATGAAATTGGAGATGCAGTCAAGAACGGGGAGAGGTGGCTCTGTACACGCGAACTCCTGTAGTTGTGGGCAGTGGATATGGAGGAATGAGATGAATGTCTGTTTACATAATGGCCAGTCGTCGCCAGGGAAGTCGATACGTAGGAGGGTAGGCGGCAGGAAGAACCGGATGAAAGGGAATATTTCCTCGCTGTCTTCAGGCCACGAGAGTAATCTGAGATTAGGGAGGATGGCACTCCCAAGTGTACACGGGAAACTTGTTATGAGACGTAATAGATCCGCGTTCATGAAACGGTTTCGCTGGCGATAGCCCAACATGCGCACTCGTTTGGCGTAGCCTTGAAAGATAGTGAAATCGGAAAGCGCTAGTGGACGGTTGAGGTGCTGGTCGCCGATCAGCACAAGCTCGTTGACTGGGAATAAGTCACGTACGATAGAGCCATCAGACCATCTTTGGACCTCGACAGGTAAGCAGGTGAGTAGCGGGTACAACGAATCCAGGTCCCACCAGAGAGCGTCGAGCGCAGGTTCCTTCAATGCCCTGCAAGTGCGGGCAAGACCAGCGAGGGTACGTCTGACTTGGACGAAATCAGAGGAGTCATCTGTGCGCATTTCATGGAGTTGAGCCATCTGACGGAGATGGCTGCATATCATCCGGGCAATCTCAGATATGTATAGGCATGTATGCATGTCGGATGCAGGTATAGAGTGCCAATTGTCTTCGAAGACAGGTCAAGAGAGAGATATGCTTGGTTTGACGGAAGGACTTACCACAAGTTCAATCCCTCAGTACGAGCTGAGTGAGGGGGGAAATGGACCCCAGGGCGTTCGACGACCCATATGTATATGTGGTTGCATATGTGGAATGCGACACAATAAGAGGACCACTGGCTTCTATTGTTCTCCTATAGGAGATGTTTCACCAGATTACGTCCGAGCGAGGTCCAGGATTGGCTGCTATCGACGCCCACAATTGCCACTGTAATATGTATCTAGAACCGCTGTTAGTCGACGTCAAATGTCAGCATCTGTTGGAGCAAACAATAATAGACGTTTAGGAAAAACTTGCCTGCTTCAAGCTGGCAGCTGCTAACCGCGCTTTTCCGAAGTGTGCTTTTTCAGCGAGAAACCCAGTTTGGTGTACTGAGAAGTTTGGAAGTATGTAGATGTCGGATCACTCCGCCGTTTGACAGAGGTAGAACTCTCATGAATTTGAAAGCAGTGATTGAAGTTCGACGTAGTGTACGGCAATGCCGCCACAACTTGGAATCGTTGGACACTCAAGTAACGCTTCAGAATCAGCTACATAGTTGTGAATATCTTGAGTGATGATAGCTCTATGTATATAGCAATTTGGTGAGCTATATAGCTCTTTTTTGCTGATCAGTACTCCAGATGGTGTTGATGTGTACGACTCTGACATCACCTTGAAAGATCGATGATCAGTGGCAAGTACCGTTTTCCATACAGCTATCGGACGCCCGGCGTAATCGCCAGCTGAGCCTCGTGTATGTAAAAAGGGCACGCCAGCCTCGTTGCACCCCGCTCCTAGCATGCTCGAGTTGCCCAAACCCCAAGCAATCAGTAGTCCCCCTGCGAAACAGCCATGTCTGCTCGCTCGTCTCGCTCCTGACCATTTCTTCAGATGGCACGACGCCGGGTACGATCCTTTGGCACGTTCACCCCCTCATCGCAGCCACTAATGCTCCGTATGCAACCTCAAATCGACAGCGCGGACAGACGGGTCCCCAAAGGAACGCGCTCGCCCTCCATCCTGGTGTCCAAGCGCAATGCGAAGCTCTCCATGCACCGGGCACTTCTGATGCCTGAAATCGTCCGCTTGATCTTCACCTTTGTCCGTGGGTTTGATGAAGCCCCTACAAACGAGAACTTTCTCAGTCAACCCATGGCCCAAACAACTCCTGGAAAGAGTACCCTTGCATCGCTCGCAAGGACATGTCGCGCATGGCACGACCCTGCCATCGATGAGCTGTGGATGCACCTAGATACTCTTGATCCCCTTATCAAACTGCTTCCCTGCAGAATGTGGGCAAAGAAACACATCCCACCCATGGTTGGTCGTATGCTCCCTGACGGTCTTCCCGCTCATGGCCTTACTAGGTGCGAACGTTCATGCGCAAGAAACACTGGCTAATATTTCAGAAGTATGCCTCTCGCGTCAAATCCCTCCGCGGCCCGTGCTATTATAGATTCCCCACTATTGTACAGCGCCGCGTGATGGCCGCCCTTGCCAGTTATCCAAAAGCAACTCTCCCACTACTTCCCAACTTAAAGGAGATCACATGGTGTGAGATCAGAATGTTCCATCGCATGGAACCCTGTGTGTTCCTCTTGAAGTATTTCGTCGGGCCCGCCATCTCCAGTGTCACCCTTAAGCTATACTGTTGGCCATATCACATCTCCTCTGAAATGGCCGTCCTTGCAGGTTTATCTCACCTGTGTCCAAACGTCACCTCCTTCACTGCAACCTTTCCCCCCTCCTCACAGAATGATCCATCTCAGGAAGTGGGAGCCATTGTGCGCAATTGGTCGAATATCCGCACCCTTCGCACCTGTGCCCTCCCCCAACCGGTCATGGACAAGCTTATATCACAACAAACGCTCGAAACACTCGCCATCGAACTTAACAGCTCTGCATATCCCCCTTATACCGGCCTTTTACCAGAGTCGCTGTACACGTTTTCCCTCGGTGGAAGCAGTGCAAACTTGTGCACGCGCTACCTCCGCAATGTCTATGGCCACCCTTCCGCGCTCGCTCTCCGCATCGGTGTAGACGATTCCAGTCCGGATGACATCAATGAACTCTTCCGCATACTCCCAGATCACCTCGACAAGACCGCCCTACACACCCTCTCAGTCGAACTAACAAGCTCTTACTGGATCTCTCGGAATTCAGAGACATTCCCGCTCGAGCTCGACACCCTGCGGCCTCTCCTTACTTTCCATTCTTTGTGCACAGTCGATCTCGATTTGTTTAGCACCGGAGACCTCGACGACGACGCGTTCGATATGATGGCACGGGCCTGGCCCGCCCTCGAATCATTCGCACTCGGCACAGCAGACGTGTCGAGGCAACGTCCCAAAACAACTCTGCGTGCGCTCGTCTCGCTCCTAACGCACTGTCCCAACCTGAACAACATTCATATCGTGTTCGACGGGACGAAAAACTTGCTCGATGTAGCTGGAGCATGCACGCGCGTCGTGAATACGCGGATGACGGAGCTTGCTGTGGGACATTCGCCCCTTGATGATGTGGATGCGATGGTGAGGTGTTTGTGGGCGTTGATGCCGCGCTTGAAGAGCGTCGTGACGGAGGTGATGGATCGCGACTATCAAGATTCGATCGAGCGGTGGGAGGATGTACAGAAAATGTTGGAATATGGTCTCGGGTAACAAATATTGATGATGTTAATATTGGGGGGAAGTGGCGGGACGATGAGAGGGAGCGGAGGTAGCTGGTGACGGCATTACGAATGTCCACATGCAAGTGGTTGTTATACCGTGCTTATGGTCGCGGCGCTAACAGGGAAATGCAGGCGGACCCTTTGATTATTGCTTTTGAAAAGAGATCGAAGGTGCGATGGAAGTTAGTTAGTCATATGTATTGTACACAAATGCATCACTCACTTCATATCCAATGTTGTTTTTCGGAGCGGGGTACCCAGACACTAGGGTTGACAGATCTGACTTTGTGGGTGGAACGAGGAATGAGGAGCCAAGACAAAGCTTGGGTCCAGGCGAAAAAGCATACCATTTTAACAAACCGAGAGAAATTGCCAACCTTTGTTAGTAGTCAGAAACGTGAAGACTTGTGAAGATATAAACCCATAATATCGTCAGGCAAGGAGCCCGCAAATACATATATCCAGCGTTTCGAGTCCATATCGAAGAGCAATAGTACGAGGCGTGAAACCCACAATTTGAACGCCGTTCTCAGCCAGAAAGACTGGCAAGGTTCGCCTCCACCCTGACTCACGGCGATGAGACTGTTCCTGGCTTCGTACGCACATATGGACTCAACGTGAAGTTGATACACTTGACTGGCAGATCGCCGTGTACACAACGCGGATATGGGCCTGCGAAGGAGGAAAGGGCAAGTCAATTTTTCTACATAGGTACAGCGACCAGTGGTTCAAACCGTTTGTGTTTTCGATGCTGGCACCTACCAATGTCAGTTTCAGACCTTCACAAATGGTTCCGACATAGTGCTCTGCAAGCCTTGACTGGCCTGGGATCCATCCCTGACTTGAGAGCAAAAATAAGTCGCCGAGAAAAAAACCAAAGTCGCCAGTGTTGGAACTGTGTATGTATGTTGCATCTGCAAGTTCGGACCCTTCTTGTGAAAAGTTCAAAGGGACCCCTACAATATTGACAGTCAAGTTGGTCGAAAGCTCACAGTGATTCAAGTCTTCTTTGGTAGGATTTGTGACACCGACATCTCAGCAATATGTCGGAGTCTGACATCCATTCATCATACCTGTGAACAATTTAGTAACTTTCAGCTGGTGAATTCAGTCGCATCAGAAACCCCTGGCAGACAAGTTCGATCATGGCGTACCGATTTACAGCCGAGAGGAGTGACCTTGTGTCTCCAGCCATCCTGTAAACTGCATCAATGCTCCGCCACTGGATTTTCGTACGTTCGGATGTTGCCAATCTGAGACGACACCAAATCCTGACGTGTCTATTGGTGGTACTTAGTACCATTGAAGGGGACTAGAGACGGTGCTCTCAAGGTTTGACGAGAAGTTTTATATGGGGTGGAGTAACTAAAGGATCGATTCCACTAGTGTGACCGATGGGTCTATTATCTTTGGCGAGCTCCACACAACGTTGACTTCGTTCCCAAGGTAATTTCGATTATCCGTCTCGTACTTATGCCCGTCATCATTATCAGGCGCCCAAGGCGAATAACGTTATGTGCGTCAGCATCAGATTTGGTTGACGTCTTGGGGTTATCAACCATTCAACCTTGTCTCAATAAGTGCAACCGAGTCGCTGTGCAGGCTTGGTCCGACGACGTTTCCTTATAATTAGGGATTAAAAACGAACCATTACGACCTCGTTCAATTTCTGCCTGCATTCTGACCACATAGATCTGCCCCTGGACGGCTCCTCGTCCTCCACGCTCCTTCTATCTGCCCTAGTATATACATTCGGATCGTCTCAGAACACAAACCACCATTTGGAAAAAAGATGCGGCCTCCAGCGTTTCTTGCCATGCCTTTTACCCTCATCAGACTCGCCAATGCCCATCTCTGCGCATGGAACGCGGGCATGTTCTGTTTTAACGTGAGTTTTCATAGGGAGAGCTTCTCTTTCTAATCGTTTTTTTATAGGGAAATATTCCTGAACAAGTCGACTACAACACCAATGCAGCGACATTGCCCCTTTACATGCTCCATAAGAGCGATTACTGGTTCCACCATAATAACAAGGTCACTTCATCCAGTACCGACCGTTTGCATGCATACCTACGAGATATGTGCAGTGTGATGAGTTTCCCCCAGCTTCCGGCGATTTTCTTGAACTGTATGGATTTCCTCACTTGGGTCCATTTTCATGTGTCCTAAATGCATCTGCATTAGCCCCGCTGGCGGGTCTTTCACTGTGGAAATCGCGAACAACCGAGGTGTTACTTCGTTTTCCGATAACGGAAAGCACGCTACAGATTGGCCTGATGGCAGGGATCACCCCGATGACTACTCGGTCAACAACCTCGCTGGCCAGCCCCTCTCTAGCAGCGGATGTATCGCGTCCCCCAACAGTGCGTGCAACGTCCCCCTCTTTGGGGTTCTGACCCTGATTGCCGGGCATCGACAGTCCACACCCAAAACCAGTCCATGGCTTCCGGAACGGCCTTTGCGATTTCTTACACTGTCCGTGTTCCCATTTCTTCTCCGCCACGGCCGCCTTGCTGATCCTAGTGTCCGCACAGTCCAATTTAAGTGAAGTGACGCTGGATAACCTCGTTATTTTTAGCGTGCGGTATAAGTACGGCTTTACCTGCTCCACTCGGCCTTCTCGAGTTACTAAGGTGGGAATTCTTTCCAGCACGCCATGGAAACGGATGACCACCTATGACGTCCCTGCCGCGATGCCAGCGTGCCCCGCGGATGGCTGCATATGTGCCGTAAGTCCTTCCATTATCCGTATGGTTCAATATTGAATATTGATGAACTGTATCGTTGTGCACAGTGGGTGTGGGTGAGTGGACAACACAGCCTTTTGTGTGGTTGATCTCCAAGCCCCCGTCATTAGATTCCTGATGGATGCGGACAACCTAATATGTACATGGAGGGTTTCAAGTGCAAGGTCACGAACGCCAAGTCAACGACGCCGGTTGGCACACCCAAACCTCCCGTGTGGTGTGAGGACGACCAGAGCAAGTGCGTCCAGGGCCCAAAACAAATCATGATCTGGAATCAACTTGAGGGCACCAACATCGAGGTAGAAGGGGAGGATCTTAGTGGGAGTCGGAAGAGCCCTGCGTACAATGCCAAGTGCGGGTTCAAGGATGGTACGCCCCTGCACGTGCTGTTTTGTGAGTCTTCCGTGCTCACCGGTTCTGGTATTGCAGGTGCCCAGGACGACATTTTCGCCAAAAGTAAAAGGATGGTATACAAGCATAAACGGAACTGGTTTACCTTCTGATCCCGAGTTTGACTGTCAATCCACTCTGTCGGCTGTTTCACGGAAGCGATACAGTCTTCTTGCATATATCTATTTTTTTTAACATTCTCGAGGCCTGATGCCGCTATCGCACACCCCTCATGCGTTCACTCCCTCTTCTTCCACCATTAGGATTTTACGCATTTGCCGAGGCCTGCCTCACGATTCATTCTTCAATATCGCTTCCCTGTTGCGTAGACAACCATGATTAACCCGTTGGTAGCGGGACACTGTCTATGGCTTTGTTGTGCAAAAAGTATACCCTGTAGTATTTGACTAGAACTAACGTTTTATCTTCAATAGGTATGTTGTATGCCAACTTGTGCAATGCACGATGTTTTATGTCTGATGAGTGTAGTACGTACCTGGCCTGATCTAGAGTTTCCAGGTAAGCTGGCTTGTATCTTTCTGGGCGTGGTGCCTCAGCTACAATGCCTTTTTCCAGTTATTGCGTTCGTATATAGAGATGGTGTCCGAGATGTGTTGTCCATTAGATGCGTGCTATCAGCAGATGTTTTTCTCGGCGCGAAGGGTCTTGGCAAAGTTGTGCTTATATAATTGGGAGAGGTCCTTCCCACATTCGTGGTCTTTCAATCCAGCACCCAAGGTCCCAAGCTGAGACGACTCCAGATGCCTTTGAGTGTTAGTATTTCCACTGGGTGCTCCGCATAGATTTTCCGGGAAAGCCAGCTGCTAGTGCTATCGAAAAGCAGACAATGCCAGCACTGTCACACGTAGTAGCGGCATTCTGTTCGAAGCGATCCCCAAGGGTAAAAATGACCCTAGTATGTCGGGCAGAAGAGCACTCGATCCTGTTCAATGGTGCGCCCCGTTGCTATTCCATACCGAATGACCGTATGCCAGGTAAAGCAAGATATTCATAGCGTTTCGTTTGTGGAACAGTAGGCGGGCCGGGGGACCGCTTGACATAGTGCGAGCCAAGCCAGCCCCTGTCTGTCCATCCTAGGGAAAACGATGGCCCTCCTCCCTAGCTTTTGATTTGTCGATTTTGTGCACCAATCGAGGTTTGGAGATATCCTCGTTTTGCGTCGTATGCGATTGGACAGATAACTAATACTGACGATGATCAGCATCTTCATAGCCTTTTAGCCGTATGTAAGACAGACCGGCATGGGAACATGTACAAGCAGGTCCCCGCCCGACCGCAAATGTGAAGGTTGGCGTTCCAACGTTCAGGATCCGGCGTGTGTGGCACATGATCTAATGTCCGCCATCGGAAATGGACCTTACTAGCATCGTCGATACTTGCTGTCCCTGCGTAACGACAATTTACAGTGTCACAGTGTCATCTTCTCACAAGCCCGACAACCCAGCTGGCCGCCCTCCTTTCGCCCGGCCTGCTTCGGAGGGTCATCACCGTGACCGCGGGCCGGGGATGAACGGCGGTAGGGATACCCTTCGCGTGTCGAACTTCCTCACTTCCTGGGTGTTCTCGAAGAAGCGCTTTATCGCCTCGCCGACTCCACCATTCAATGGAAGGCATCCAATCCTCCATGTTGGTATTCGTGCGGTCAAGTCTTCATGTCATGTCGTTTTCCGCGGCTGGTAGGTGGAGAAAATGCCATTTCTGACCCCACCATCTATCCATCGGCAAGTAACCCGGGTGCGAGAATGCAGACGATACGCCGTGCAGCACGACGAAGGACCCTAAAGGAAGGACCGTGTTTGATCCTGATCACATCTCCACCGCTGTCGGGTCCTGAGCAGTGAACAGACGGGGGGCGTGTTCCCGTGACGATGTTGATGGCTTCCATCGAAAGTCAGTCCGCCACCGCCCATATGTTTGCGTACTTATGGGCAAATAAGGGATCACTGCTTCCGTCTAAAGGACTGAGATCCCATTGCACTTGCTCTATTAAGCTTTTAGCGCTTGTCTTTGCATGCTAACCCCTTTCAGAACTCTGACAATGGAGCCGTTGTATCGATGCAACGACCAATTTTTCAGGTCTGGACGGGGAGCGACACTCATTCTTGAACCTGCCCCAATAGGACCATTTTTCATTAGCTATGCGTTGACATGACATATCCCTCTCCGTGCTTATAAAATGACAGAACAGAGAAACAAGGCCGATCGTCACAACCCACTTCGCCTTCAAGTCGCTCCCTGTCCCGGGTTCTTGTTCTTCTTTTTTTTCGACTCTCCAGGCCGTCAGCTCGCACCTACATACCCAACCGCAACGCGCTAGCGATGTTGTCGTTGACACTTCCCGCTGTCACGCTTGCTTTATCTGGAATCGCTTCTGCGCATTTGGCTGCATTCCATGAAGCGATGTACTGTTTCAATGTGCGTATTTCCCCTCTAATTCTACAGGAGATTCTGTGCGTGACGGAGAGTATCAGGGCACGACTCCTGGCCAGGTCAACTACAACACTAACGATGCTGTGGACCCCATGTGGATGCTCAGCAAGAATGATTACTGGTTCCATCATTTCAACAATGTACGAGTGCCGCCATATGGTCTTTCAGAGCAGTATAGGCTTACAATCCACAGTGCGATCAGTTTCCTCCAGCACCTGGTGTCTTCCTTGAACTGTGCGTATCTGCTGAGTCATATACGTGTGAATGAACTGACGTCACCATGAAAACATATATAGTCCCGCTGGCGGGTCTTTCGAAGTCGAGATCGCGGGGAATAGAGGAGTCACGAGTTTGTCATTCAACGGACAGTACGCCACCGAGTGGACGGATGGCCAGCCACATTCTGGATCGGCCGCTACGCTCACTCAGGCTGCCTACTCGCCCGAGGGTTGTGTTACAACCCCCAACAGTAAGTAACTACGTTTTTGTGTACGGCGCGTTCTGTTTACGCCTGGAAGTTCACACGCAAAACGAGACTATGGCTTCCGGAACGGCGTTTGCGATTTCCTACCATGCAAGTACCTCTTTATTTAGATAATCTTTTGTTCGACAGCACCTAATTGGAGCCACTGATCTTTAGTCCGATATTAGTCAGGTTACGCTTGATAACCTCGTTGTGTTTTCTGTGCGGTACAAGTGCGGACGATTTTTTTTTTGGCTCCCGGTGCTTGTTACTAAGTTGGTCCACACGCATGCAGCACTCCATGGAAACGAGTAACCAACTATGATGTTCCTGCTAACATGCCCGCCTGTCCTTCTGGTGGCTGCATATGTGCTGTAAGTGCCTTTCCTTACTTTTGCCGCGTATGAATTATGTTCCTGATCAAACTTTCCATCGCAGTGGGTTTGGGTAAGCAATTACGACCGGTGCACATGGGAGATATCTTCTAAGTTCTGAATCGATGGATCCTTCCAGATCCCCAACGGATGTGGCGAGCCCAACATCTACATGCAAGGGTTTAAATGCATGGTAACCAATGCGAAATCGACGACGCCGGTCGGAACTCCCAAGGCCCCGGTGTGGTGCGAAGATGACCAGAGCAAGTGTGTCCAGGGCCCAAAACAAATTATGATCTGGAACCAGTTGGAGGGCAACAATGTCGAAGTGAGCGGGTTCGACCTGAGCGGAGAAAACAGGAGCCCTGCGTATAACGCCAAGTGCGGATTCAAGGATGGTGAGTGGATGGGTGCGATAAAGTGCATGAGTTGTCGACTGACAGGATGGCGCGTTGTATGCAGGTGCCCAGAATGATATCTTCGCCTCGTCGTCGGGCAAACGCATGGTGCAGAAGCACAAACGCTCGATCATGGTCTGATGAAGACTAATAATCGGTCGCGGTGACCTGGTGTCGTCGGTGTTGCGGAGCCCTGTGCTTGCTTGCTTTTCATTATCGAGTCCCCTTCTCTCCAAACGACTGTTTCGTTCTTATCTCCATTCGTTGTTTTTTTGCTGTGTGCTTCACCTTGACTCTCCTTTTTGTTTCCGCTGCGCGGTCAACTGCGCGTTGATATTGGGGACCGGTGGCAACGAGTTGCTAATACAGAACGGTCCCACGTGCATAGAATGTAAAAGACACACGAGTTGCATTACTGTGCCACTGCGAGCGTGTGTTGTTATATGGATTTATGTATATCCTATAGATTGCTGAAGAGAATGGATTGTCTCCATCGTATGGTGCTGTGATAATAGGTGCTCGGTTAGAAGCGGTTCTGCGAGAAATGGGCAGTAGAATGGTCCAGATTCTGGTGTACACCCTCAGCATCTCCCGGTGTCGCCCTGCCGATGATGTCGCAGTGAGAACCAGGATGAGTTTCTCGAGGGATGCTTGCCATATCGAGAAGGTCCTGTGTTTTCCCACGTGACGAGGCACCACCAAATTCGGGCAACGGATAAACCTGCCCCTGGCAATGGCCCGGTTTCTTTTCCCCCTCTTCGCCGGTTCATTTCGTATTGTTACTTATAGTCCTTGTACCGAGACTACACACACAGACGACTTTCACGACCAGCGCTCGCACTCGTTACTCTCTTTCACTCTTTTCTGTCCACGCTCCTTCTGCCAGCAGACTAGTACAGCTCTGATAACGCTCGAAGCGTCCCCCCCCAATTGTTTGAAACAAGCATGCGGTTTCTGCTATTATTCACTGTTGCCTTTACCTTCCTTGGGCTCGCCGATGCTCACGCCGCAGCTTGGCACAGGTCAATGTATTGTCTGAACGTACGTGCTTCCATTTGTCCCCCGCACTAATAACGTGTCTGAGCAAGGAAACAGGGTACCACTGGTCAGGTCAATTACAACACCAATGATGCCGTCCAGCCTCTCTGGATGCTTGGCAAGGACGATTACTGGTTCCATCACGAGAACAAGGTACCTTGTACTCGATATCCCGCACGAACAGGGGCTGATACAAGACTAACTCACAGTGCGATGAGTTTCCCCCCGCTGATGGCGATTTTCTTTCACTGTGGGTACCTCTTTAGAACGGCGATAAAGGACGACTCATGTCTGACGCCTCAATTCCTTAGGCCCGCTGGCGGGTCTTTCACTGTTGAAATCGCAACCAACAGGGCTTTTACTTCTCTTTCGTATGACGGATACTATGCAACAGAATGGCTGGATGGCCAAAATCATACTGGTTCTGTGGAAACCCTATTTGATGCTGCGTTCTCTCCGGAAGGCTGTATTACCAATCCGAACAGTATGTTCTGAGCAGTTCCATCCTTCCAGAAGCTGACCATGCGGCCATAAGTACATACTCACAACGAAACCATGGCTTCGGGGACCGCATTTGCTATCGCATACAAGGTCAGTATCCCCTCCTCTCTTTTGTTTGTGCGACGAAAATAGATCGCTGACTTTCTTCTCTTTGTTGTCGCGTTCTATAAACAGTCCAATATCAACGAGGTAACTCTGGACGATCTGGTTGTGTTCACAGTGCGGTACAAGTGCGGATCAACTCCTTTCCCCGAATGTTCAATTCTTGTTCTGACCTGGATTGTTCAGCACACCATGGAAACGGGTAACAACGTACGACGTTCCCGCCCAAATGCCCGCCTGCCCTGAGGGGGGATGCATGTGTGCCGTAAGTCCGACTCCCGCCCATCACCACGGTGGCTGACCACACATTTTTCATGGACAGTGGGTCTGGGTAAGCTGACTCGCCAACTCAATCCGCCATGAGGTTAAACATCATTTCACTTGCAGATCCCGAACGGATGCGGTGAGCCAAACATCTACATGGAAGGGTTCAAATGCATGGTCACGAATGCAACATCGTCGACGCCCCTCGCGACGCCACAGCCACCTATATGGTGCGAGGAAGACCAGTCGCAGTGCGTCCAGGGCGCGAAACAGATCATGGTTTGGAACCAGCTGGAGGGCAATAACATCGAGGTCACTGGATTGGATCTGAGCGGGATGCCCAAGAGCCCTGCATATAATGCCAAGTGCGGGTTCAAAGATGGTAAGTGGACAAGAAGCTCTCCCATCTGGTTCTCGTCGTTTCAGTCTAGAGTCTAATCATTCATTGTACTTGTGTAGGTGCCCAGGATGACATTTTTGGTACCCCGAACACTCCTACGCAGACTACTTCATCCATCACTGGCACTCCGCCAACTACCTCATCCGCACCCGGGACTTCTACACCAGGTACCTCA
>Ga0307518_10001635_pt1 | contig 16520 bp, 8 predicted proteins | sample 25_EM_MG_FD_203889 | JGI IMG/M metagenome (GOLD analysis project Ga0307518, IMG submission 203889) | Populus trichocarpa ectomycorrhiza microbial communities from riparian zone in the Pacific Northwest, United States - 25_EM | ecosystem: Host-associated > Plants > Roots > Unclassified | place...
AAACACACGATTTTCAGCACGGCATTCACCCCTTACAACCTTGGATGAATCCAGGCAGGCTCCAGGATGGAACTGATAGTGTAAAAAATAAATATCAATACCAGTTTGATAACATGGAAACTTCAAAGTCTATAATGTAATCAAATTAACAGTAACATTTCACTTAATGTGGCAAGGAATCATGTAAGAAAATTATGCAATTTATTGCTGAAGGGCTGATAAAGGTGAATGAACTTACTTCGCTGGCTGCATTAGCACAGAAAGCACAATCTGCTTTCAAGCAAGTCATACAGCTCCACCTTGGTGCATCTGGGGCTGTCAGGTATGCTGAGCAAGTAGAGTTTGAGCCAAAGTGAGCTGACTCAATTCCACTGATTTTCGGAGCATGGCTCGAAGCTTCCATAAATACAACTGATAAGATCACGAGGAAGAAAATGATTCCAATCATTGAAACAAGCATCAGCCTTCTCCTTCCATATCTGTCGACAAAACACATGCTAACAATGGAGCCAACAGCATTCAGGCCAGAAGTGATGAGAGAGAGTGCCAATGCCACAGAGTTCGAAGCAAATCCAGCAAACTGCACTATGGTCGGGGCATAGTACATGACTGTATTTATACCCACAAATTGCTGAGCAACTTGGACAGTGATACCGGCATAAAGTCCCCTGCGAACTACACGGTTTTTCAACGCACCCTTCACTTTAGCTATCATGCCCTCTCCAAGGGCAGCTTCATCAGCCTTCTCAGCGTCAACGGATAGTTTCAAGGCATTCAACTCATCTTCAACCTCATGTGCAGGATAGATTTTCTCCAAGATTGCCCTCGCCTCATCTACCCTATCCTGAACAAAACGTAAACAAATAGATAAACGGTTACGAGCACATAATATTCGCCATCTTAAGGAAGATTAAACTACATTGCAGTAGCAAAAATGTGTTTTTAAATAGGGAGAATCCATCAAAGATAATATGCAGACCAGATATCTACAGCCTAATTACTCTGAGATATCACAAAGATCCACAGGGTCATGACTAGTCTTCGAGGACAGCATAAATTTTGCGAGATAGCAAATATCTGTTTTATGTCTTAGAATAGATATATCTATGTGGGAAATTTCTCTAAGGAGCATGATCAGAACCTTTCTGTAGAGCCATCGGGGCGACTCCGGAAGTGAAAGCATCAACACAAACTGAACCAAAGCTGGGATTCCAGCAACTCCGAGCATCCATCGCCAGGTTCCAGGAGCCTGAAACATGATTTTGCAACCTTAAAAATCCTGTTAACTTGGAGAGGTTTGGGAACAAGTAGTGATTGCCAGTACACATACCTTGGTGAAAGCAAGATTGATTAGATAAGACAAAAACTGCCCTCCGGTAATCAGCAATCCATTTGTGCTAACGAGTGCTCCTCGAATTCTTGCAGGTGAAGCTTCTGAAATGTAAAGAGGAGCGGTCATGGATGCCATTCCCACTCCCAAGCCAACCAGAATCCTTCCGATAATAATAACCCAGGGATTTGGAGCTACAGCCATGACAATTGCGCCGAAGAAGAATATGATATCAGCACCTAAAATTGCCACTCTCCTGCCCCACCTGTCATTCATATATCCACCAAATGCAGCACCAATAATAGCTCCAGCGACAGCCATACTCACGATGGTTTCCTGCACGATACAAAACAACCTTATCAAAGCATGAGCATAGGCAATATACAACTATCTCTTGACCCTCTCTCTCAAGAAACTCAACATAGTATATCATATCCTAACTCGCCTGCATCCATGTATTTTTGTCAACATCTTCGAAGTCATCACGAATATAAAGCAATGCGCCAGAAATAACTCCTAAAAATTTCCATAAGAAACAATTAATTATGAACTTTCCCCAAATCAATAACACATACCTTAGATCACAAATTAAAGCAAACTTATTACGGTAACGTTATGAGACAGATACAGAGATAGTAGAGACAAGGGGGACATGCCCCTTGTCGTTCCTTTTTTTGAAAGGAAGGAAATTCACTCAAAAACTGTCTCTGTCTTCGTCCCTCTAACCAAACAATTTTTATCCCTTCTGTGTATGTCTCCTGAACACTAACCAAATGCAACATAAGAGACAAAATAAGCTTATAAAATCTATCCCGGAATAACTTAATGTAACCTGTATCATAACCAAAAAGAAGCCCTCCAATGCCAGCTGAAAATGCAAGCCTCATAATATATGGAGTCTTCCATACAGTCTTCCAGCATTCTGTAAACTCTGTCTTGTCAGCTGTGGTAACTCCTCCTTCCACCATTTTTGCAGACGGAAATAGATTTCAACAAAGTTAACTGATGAATTGAGTGACAATCTGCAAATACACAACCATGATGATGATCAGAACCTTAAAAACCTTGACAACTATTATTTCAGCATAAAACTTTGAACTGATCAAATTAAGAGTCTTGATCACTTTCTATAGTGACAAAAAAAAAAACCTGATTATTGATCTTATTATTGTGATACCAATCATTGAAAGGTTACACCAATCGTTGAAAATACTAAAATATTTAACCTTTCAAGTACTTATTCATTGATTCAACACTCTTTACTTTTGCATGCGAAGGGTTACTTCCTGTTTTCTCTAATGGATATGTTCAAAGTACTTGTACTGAACATATACAGTACTTTTTTGATACGGCATTTAAGAAGATAAAATTTATTAAAATTTGGTGAAAATGATTTGGATTTCTCGATTTTAGATTGCAAGTAATTAAGGATTCGTATCAGAAATCTGACACAACAGTGAAATTCTTGGCAGGTTGAAATTAATCATCTTGGAAACACAATCTCTATTTTAAATGGATAAATCCAAAAAATAAAATTAAAAAAATATTCATGAATTGGATAAACCAAACAAAAACCAAACACAATATTTCTTATCTAAAAATAAGAGAAATGCGGTATGTACTTCTTTTCCTAGCCCAACAAAACCATTTCCATAGAAAAAATAAAAATAAACAAAGCACAAGAAATAGCCTATAAGACTGAACATTTAGTTCAAAAGAAATTAAAGTAAATTTCAATACCAGAAATGATCTTACATAAGGGCTTCTTTTTGTTGGCTCTATAAGTTATTTGTCCCTACAGACTGTTTGTTCTTCAATCTAAAGGCAATGGCTGCATCAAGAACATGCTGTTCTTTGCATACAGACCATGGAAGATGAACCTGTCTCCTGTTTATTTTCCGGCACCTTGTGAGATGGGATAACAAGAGCTAATTGCCTTTTTATGTCTGCCTTTTTTCCATCTTTAGAAGGGTTTTACTTATTTTGAGCCCATGCTTATCTCTTATCCCAGGATTTTTGTAGCCTTTAAATTCGGAAACTGATATTAGATAGGGTGTACTTAGTTGCAATCAAACCGAGTCCACAGGTCCTCCAGGCTGTGCCATTTTTCTTCCCATATCTATCTACGACAAGTATACTAATGATGGATCCGAGAGCATCGAGGCCAGGAGTAACCAGAGAAAGGGCTAAGGTCACTGATTTTAAAGCAAATCCAGCAAACTAAACTATAGTCGGGGAATAGTACATGAATATATTGATGCCTTGCTGAGCAACTTGAACTATAATGCCTGCATAGAGTCCCCCGCAGACAACCCTAGTCCACCCTCTTTCAGTTTTTCCCTTTAGATAACAAATAAGAATAATTGACCCTCAATTTTGCAACTGCTACTTAAGGATCCAATCAAGGAGATAAAAAATTCAAGTATCAATATGAAAAAAATTATAGTAAAACTCTTTTCTCATTATAAGAGTCAACATTAGTAATATTGAATATTAGATATAATTATATAACTTAATTAAGACATCGAACCTGTTTAAAATTCAAGTCGCAGGTTAAATGAATCAACTCAAACTATAATTTTAAAAAATCTTATTGTTTTAGTAAAAAATAAAAGATCAATTTAAAGTAAAACTTGGCTAAATTTACTATTGTCAATTTAAACCAAGTTTTGATCAGTTGATAGAGCATTAATTGAATTCACCCTTCAAGTCAAATTTTATAACTATTGTCTTACATAAGTTATTTTCAACTCAGTTATATATGTATAAAAAACTTGTTTATCATTTCAAAAGTTTGAGTATATTATTTGTAACAAGGAAAAAAAGAAACCGCTTAAACATTTCTACACTTGCTGACCCAAGTTTGCACTTCCCGAGGTAGGATTTTCATGGCCGCAATCTGAAAGCTAGTCCAGGTTCATTGAAGTGAAAGGTAGTTCTATAAATTGCAAAGCATGAAGAACATTTACTATTAACAAAAAATTAAGATCACAAATATTGTTGATCAAGTAGGATTTTTAATTACAGTTAAATGGCTATGTAACATTCAATAAAGCTAATAGTTCTCTATTGGAAACAAGAGGCTTGCCTAGCTTTATTCATCATTGTAAACACTTGATCTGGGTGCTTGTAAGTGATTCGAAATATGAAACCTAGGCTGTTAGAACAATTCTTTTACGCAGATTCAACTTGGTGCTTGGATTTTTCTTTCTTTCCTCCAAATAAGCGTGGTCTGTAGCCATCCTCTAGCAGCTTCTCCACCTCCTCAAATTGCAGGCCTTAGGTTTCAGGGACTAAAAAGTAGATGGATACGAGGCCAATGGTAGAAATTCCAGCGAATACGAGGAATGTGCCACCGGCAACAAGAGCTTCCGTGAGACTTATGTATGACTCGCTCACGATCAGATTTGAACACCAATTGGACACAGCAGCAATGCCTCCACCAACACTTCTGTATCTCAACGGATAGATTTCTGAGTTCACAATCCATGGTACGGTTCCCATTCCAGGTGAATAGGAAATGATGTATAGTCCAAGTAGTATAACAGCAAGAAATCCGAATTTGCTGGGGCAACACTTCTCGAAAAACACACGATTTTCAGCACGGCATTCACCCCTTACAACCTTGGATGAATCCAGGCAGGCTCCAGGATGGAACTGATAGTGTAAAAAATAAATATCAATACCAGTTTGATAACATGGAAACTTCAAATTAAAGTCTATAATGTAATCAAATTAACAGTAACATTTCACTTAATGTGGCAAGGAATCATGTAAGAAAATTATGCATTGTATTGCTGAAGGGCTGAGAAAGGTGAATGAACTTACTTCGCTGGCTGCATTAGCACAGAAAGCACAATCTGCTTTCAAGCAAGTCATACAGCAACTCCTTGGTGCATCTGGGGCTGTCAGGTATGCTGAGCAAGTACGTAGAGTTTGAGCAAAAGTGATAGAAATTAATTGTATGTGTTTACAAAAATCATGGTCTTTATTTCCATCAAGGAAATTCACAAAGTCAATCATATTATATATATACTTGATTTGTAATTGCAGATCATCTTTCATAATCAGAAAGACAATAAATAATTTTTCCTATTTTTTGGCCCAAGAATATATATATATATATTGCGTGGCCTGATAAAAAAAAAAGACATCATTTTTTTTCAAATACCTGATATGAAATCCTTAATACATTGATAGAAATTATTTATCTTATTAATTTGAAAAACAAGATTACATTATTAATTCTAATATGATGTTGAAATTGGTTATATTGATAAAATAAATAATTAAAAAACATTATTAAAATTAACATGATGTTTATTTCTTTATTCTCCATGGAGTGCAAAGAATTTATTTTCTTCCATAAAACATCTTCTGATTTTTTTAGTTCTTTCCACGCTTAATGTATTAAACAAAGCTACAATCCATGTATTGAAGCTTTGGAACTCTAGCTGTTTTATTTCACTGTTCTAATAATTGCATTTGTATATGTATTATGCGATTCATGACCCTGCAGCTTAATTTCGTTTTGACTACAGAGATATAGATTGTCTCAAAAAAGATGCATGTCTTTATAATTTTGTGTTGCATCCTTTTCGTGCTTTCTTTCGGATGGTGAGCAATTTATAGTGAGATCATTATGATTTGATTTAGACTTGCGTTCCCTTTCTATGTTGCTCTCAGTATTATTAACATGATGCTATGTTTGAAAGTTTTTTTATTTTTATTTTTATTTTTACTTGAATGCCTGGTGATGTAGGCAAAACCTAATAAGACAACGAAAGAAACACAGAAAATACAGACAATTTAATGAGAGAAAATGATGGCAGATATGAACCTTAACTTCATGATTATATTCCTGAAATTAAATATATGGTGGTTGTCTCTTCAATAGGTTTGTAAGACCTTTAAATATACTAAAAAAAACCCTACTTCTACTAGGAAACAACAAGAAATCTAGAAGCATAAAAAAAATCTAATTTAAAATATAAAATCCAAAAATAATAGGAAAGTAACAAAATTGATGTAAACAACTTCCAAGCCGAATTCTAAGAGTTTCAATGGTCCGATAAGCGATAAAAAGGCTTCCCTTGAGGAAAACTACATGTAAAGTCACCTGAAAAAATTTAAATTTAACCCAACAGTTGGATATTTTGTTATCATAATTTTAAGGTGCTAATGTAATATATATATCGTGATAAGAACTTCTCTTAAGTCTATACCTGTATGATCCATAAAAATATTTGTTAGGTCATTCACATAATTTATCTTTATTAGATTCCTATCTAACTATATCAGATCTTCATTTAATTGGTCAAAACCTTTCACATAATTTATCTTTATTAGATTCTTATTTAATTATATCAGATCTTCATCCAAATGGTCAAAACCTTTAGTTTTTACAAAATTGATTGCATCATTCTTTTTATGTAAGATAAAACTCATTCTTGAATTTTGTTATTTTTCTTTTAAAATAGGGTGTCAAATACTAAACATTAAAGATATTAGAAGTCTTCTGATGGCTAAGAAGATGAAGTTTGTGAGCATTTTTTTTTATATATATACAACACCTCTCGTAATAGATTACCAACCTCAAATCAGCCTTGGCGCATGGATGCTATTCCAACTCCTATACCGTCAAGAAATCTTGCAGTAATAAGAAGCTACGGATGTGGAGGAACAGCCATGGCTACTGCACCAATGAAGAAGAAAAAATCTGCAATCAAAATTGTTTTTAATTTTCCTCCCTAAACTGCCATTAAAAAACCCACCGATTGCAACCCCAAAAATTGCTCCTAAGACACAAGTACTCACAATCAATTCCTGCAGGACAAGAAGTTGATCATAAAATCAGCAAAAAGAGTAAAGAAATCATCAATTTAACCTCCATATAATTGTTTTTTGTGATTTAGAAAATGGAGAGAAATTCATCTGTAAAAAGGTGGCCATCTTGACCTTTGTTGCCTGATGACATTTTAGATTATATATAATTTAAAATATATGAAAATAGAGAGTATTCGATTTATTAAAACATAAATGTCAAGAATGGGATTCGAACCCATGCCCTTTCGGACCAGTACCTGAAACTGGCGCCTTAGACCAACTCGGCCATCTTGACCTTTGTTGCCTGATTTCATTTTAGATTATATATAATTTATAATATATGAAAATAGAGAGTATTCGATTTATGAAAAAAGAAATGTCAAGAATGGGATTTGAACCCATGCCCTTTCGGACCAGTACCTGAAACTGGCGCCTTAGACCAACTCGGCCATCTTGACCTTTGTTACCTGATGACATTTTATATTATATATAATGTATAATTTATGAAAATACCAATAAAATTAATATATAATATTTTCTTAAAGATCCTAAAAGAAAAACAAGAGTTGTATCGGCCGAGACAGCTTCAAGCCCATACATACCTCTTGGTGACTCCCAGAAGCAATTTGGTTAAATTTTCCAAATTGTTTAGAACCGTTTATGCACAGTAGAAAAAATATTATTTTTTTATATTTTTATCGAAACAAAATACATATATAATTATAGTGCACGGGTATTTGATAGTTTATTTAGCCTTTTCAGATTTGTTTTTGTACTATCAATTTGAATAAATTATATTGTGCTGATTTTTTGTTTGCAAGTTTTTATTACAGCCCATATCTTAAAATCAAATTGGCTAAAATATTTTTTAACCACATGAATTAATCTGGAGGTTTCTTCCACGACCACAAGTCCCCTACAACAACTCGACAATAAAGATCAAATTCACGTATGGCTACTTTTTATAATGATTTTTATTTAAAAATATATTAAAATAATATTTTTTAAGTTTTTAAAAATTATGTTTTACATTAACATATCAATACAATAAAAAAAATATTAAAACAATTAATTTAATTTTGTTTTTCAAAATTTAATAAAAAAACAGATAACATCACTAGCGGAAACATGCAATGAAACTTCTACCAACTCTACAAAACTCCTGAATAGTCAAATCAAACATTTTAAAAAGTTGTGGCATTCACCTCAGAGACATGGCCTATCCTGCACTTCACAGGTTTTTCTGCAGTCGTGCAGCAGTATATGGAAGGCGGGGTCCTTCTTCTGCATGTCTCCGATACCTAACTGCAAGCTTTCGTAACCCTTCTGCTACGCCTTAATTGCTAAAGAATTGACAATACAATATCAATACCATTAATTGAGTATGGTATATCTGTCTGCCAGTCTACCTTACCCTAACTAGCTAGCAGCTGGATATATACGGCAGCACTGCAAATCATAAATGAAAATCAATGAAGGAATGTGTGAATGTTCTTTTTATGTGGTTTTAGTTTTGAGGGTGTTTTCCAACTCTCTGATATATTAAAATGATCTTTAGTTTGCGTTTAATTAGTATTCTCATTTTTACTATCTTCGTTTCGTGTTTTTTGTTACGAGATCGATGATGAACAGAGATCACGTAAATGATCAGATGAGGAATATTCTGATTTACTATTCGACTTAACCCTCGAGAATAATATGAATGAATGCAACGTGTAAGGTATCGAGGATGATAATAATTTGTGGCCCATTACAAATATGGCAGTAAGAGGCCATGGCTTCAATTGTTTTCAGTGATAACAACAGCAAGAACAGATAGCTTGATGGTAACGGTTCACAATCGAAGTCTAAAAATAACCCAGAATATTTATGACTTTATGCTGTGAGACTGACTATGGCCCCTTTTAAGATGCAAGAATCCTCTCTTTTCTTGTTTTATAGTGATGGTTTCATCGATAATGAATATGTTGACAGCAAAGTCTCACCAAGTAAAATTTACATGTCTTTGCAAATGACAATCTAGCTATATATTGACAATGATGATCAATTTTGTATTTTTCTTTTTCTTTTTAACAATTAAAAATATTGTCGTATCAGTTCTTATATATTGACAATGATGATCCATGGGGATTTTCTTTCAGTTTATGAACCTTGTTAAGTTTTGAAAACCTAGATAGATCAGTTTAGTTGTCTTTCGAGAGGAGATGAAACATGTAACCATATCTTTTATGTTTTATTATAAATAATTTAAGTTTGTTTATTTTTAATTTGATAAAAAATCCCACATTAATTAGCGGCTATGGTGTCGATGCTTTAGGATTTTGACTAATTAGTGAAAAACTTGCAAGTTTTAATATTTATTTTGGTTTATCAAGACAAATGAAACTTGATTAGTGCAAACAATATAATCTCTTGGGCTAGGTTACCTGTATGGACTTAGGCACAAGGTTCATCAATTGAAGAGTTGGCAAGATTTCATGATATATCTGTCGAGAAATTATTAAATATATTCGGAGTTTTATTTCTTTTTTTTTCATAAGAATATATGAATTGTTACGAGAAATATCTATAAACTTCAATTTTTAATAGAGAGATAAGTACAACTCTAGACATTGTGAAAAAAAAAATCTCTTTGGCTGTCCATGGATACCTCGAAACTAAAAAAAAAAAAAAAAAACCCCTTGATAAAAACATAAAATTCAAAATAGGTTTGGATAGTTCTATTTATTGGATAAAGAATATTTTTGTGGTAAATTTTACGAACTCAATACTATACTAAACCAAATAAGAGAGTGTTTGTCTTATAAAAAAACATATTTTTGTATTTGATTTTTTAAAATATTTTTTGATCAATTTTTCAATTTAATTCATAAAATCTCATAAAATAATTTATAAATAATAATTTACTCGCAATATCATCCAATAATATTAACAAATACTATTACCATTAATGTCACAGTCACCCTATCACCGTGATCTCTACCACTATCCCACATACAATCATTATCTGTATTATTGCTACCGTCCCACTATCATTCCACAACAACTGTTATCGTTTTCATCACTACACTGTACTATAATCATTATCGTACTCCATCACCATTATTGTCACCTCCTCCTCTCATTTTTATCCGCAACATTAATATCATCATCATCATTCTATATCATAATTATAAATACTATCATCATTTTACTATCATAGGAAATTTTATATCATTACCTACCAAATATTGTAAAAGATTTCCCATCCCAAAAATATTCTACATAAAACGTCATTTAAATGAATGTTTGTGTTCAATTTAAGTTCTTCAATAACACAATAACAAATCATAAAAAAATACACAAGTTTTTTTTTCCCTTTCTAAATTAACATAGTAGAGAAAAACTTTTCCCCAAACAACTGAAAAAAAATAAATTCAAAATAGTATAGTTTAATTGGTTGTGCAAACCTTAACCGTGTAACTTGGAGATGCACAAATATGACATGCGCATCTCCCAATCAATTTTTTTTGTCTGGCACGTGTAAAACACAGGTCAGACATAAAAAGAAAAAATTCCAGTAGCTTACGCGTGTGTTACACATGCTAGTGAGTGAGCATATTATTGCCTTTTAGGTGGTGTATATAACTTACTTTTAGCTTCAAAGTTGGCTTTCTTTTATATCTGTAAATTGTCTCATTAAGAATTTTCTAATGATATTAAAAATGCTATAATCAAAGCTTTGTTATGTCTATAACGTCTCTTTCTTTATTTTGTTCCTTTTCTTTTTTATTTTCTCTCTAATACTCTTGTTATTGTGCCATCCTATTACATTTTCTTTCTTCTCTTCTTAAAGTTTTGTTTAGTCCCTCAATTTTTATTTTTAATTAACTTTATTATAATCATTTCATCAATTAAATTTATTTTTATTTAAGCGGAGAAAAATAACAACTTTTGGGAAAACATTAATTTTTTTTAGCAATTGCATTAAAAAATAAACATTAACTTTATTAAAAAAAACTATGCAAAAATAATGGATGAAATGATCATAATAATAGAATTAAAGTTAATGTTAGCATTATGAATTATTCCATTATGAATTATTCCAAAGGTAGCTTGTACATGTCTAAATCAAACATTTCGTTTTTATCAAACATGTCGTAAAACAAATCTTGGAAATTAACAAAAAAAAAAAAACAAAAACAAAAACAAAATTACTGACATGTGATTCATGAACCCTATTACTCTAGAAAATAAAAATAATAAAAAAAACATAATGCATGCTATGTATGTGAATGGAGTTACTATATTAGTAAAAAAATAAGATAGAATTTGGTTAGTGTATTTGGGATAGAAAACAAAAACATTCCTCTTTTTACTATCTCTTTTAAAAGTACAAAAATTTAATATATGTAAATTTATTTTATATTTTTATTTATTTTTGCCCTTATTTTCAGTAATCAAATACTTAGTAATGAAACTCAAGCCTTAAACCTCTACACATTAAAATTAAACTTCTTCCTTTGATCCTATAAAAGACATGTATCAATAAGACAAAAAAAATTCCATGGCACAATTTAAACATGAAAAAGATGTTGCTTGAGAGTTGCGATGCAACTCCTGATTTATGATTTTTTAAAAAATATTTTTATTTAAAATTAAATATTTTTATTTTTTTATGCTAATGTTAAATATAATTTTAAAAAAATAAAAAAATATTATTTTAATATATTTTAAATAAAAAAATACTTTAAAAAATAATTATTACATCTCTCAAACACCAAAAGAAAAAAAAACCATCCCTGTTTATTAACATTATTATTATTATTATTATTATTATTATTATTAGCTCATTAATTACTTGGCTTGAACGGCTTAAAACCAGACAGACACATTGAGAAAAAATAAAGAAAAAGAAAGAAATCTCTCTCTCTTTCTGTGACTAGCTGGCTTCTGCTTCTCTGTCTAAAATCGTTTCGTTTTTCAAGTAAAAAACGCCATTATTAAATCATTTAATTTTCTAAATACCCCACAAGATCCATTTCGCTATTCGGTTTCGTTATTTGATTTTCGGAGCCCATCAAAAAAGGTACTTTTTTGTTATTCTTTTTGTTGACTATTAATTTTTATGTTTAATTTCTTTGTGCTTTATTAATTTGTAGTTGGTTGCTTGAAGAAATATGGGCTCTTCGTTTTTTGTTAAATTTCCATCTGGGGTCTCAATAAAATTCAAAAACATGGTGAAAGATTGCATTCTTTTTATCATTACATGATCTGTAATTTGTTAAAATGTTGTTTTTTTGGGTTCAAAATGGTTTAATCCTTAATGGGTTTTTGTTTAAACTTAAGGAGATCATGTTTACAGCTTAGTTTTCCATCGTTTTTTCTTCTAATGACTGCTTTTGTTGACTATGAACATCACTGCATAAAAATGTTGACTTTATGTGCAGCTTGTAGTGCTTGTTGTTTACAATTTGACAGGATTGGAAAGCATTACGGCGCTTGTCTGTGTAGTGTTCTACATTGAGATGCTCAGAATGTACTGTGAATTAAGACAATGATTGAAGTTTTCTTTGTTGATTGTGTCGAATTTTTGTTGGATTTTATGTGATGCTTGAGTTAGGCTATGTGTGTCTTGCTTGATGTGTAGATATAGGCCGCTGTAGTCTAGAGGTTTACTTTCCTTCTTGCTCTATATTTTGGATCATAGGCTTGTCTAGTTTGCATAATTGTATGTTTGAGGATGCCTTTCAGCTTTATATTGTATATCATGGCAATTTGGTTTGTTTGTGTTAGTGTTGTATTTATGACTTTAGATGAATGGAAACAACTAGTTTTTATAGAGTGATAGACAGTGCATATAATTCTTTGGCTATTTGGGAAAACATAGGGTAGAAGAGAAGTAGGTACGAGGAAGCAGTAACCTTTGAGTGATAAGTTACAGGAGCGGCATCCAGATTTCGGTGGGGAAGTATATTAATGCTAGCGCAACTAGTCCAGAAAAAAGACAGTAATTTTCTTTTTTTATTTGAATTGTTTTTTACTCATCCTCTTCTGATCTCCAATTGTCATATCCATGACTATTATGATGTTTCGAGATCATAATCTGTTAAGTCGATGTAAATTTATTGGGTAGAGTGCAGGAAGGATCTGGCCACCATTGTGCAGTCCTGTGGTGAGTTTAGAAGCGTGAAACAGGAGATGAGCTGAAGTTAGGTTAATATAGGGGGAGAAAGGCTGCTTCTAGGGTCAAACAAAAGGGATGAGGCCAATAGAGTTAGCTTAATGTTAGGGGAGAAAGGGTTGCTTTAAAATTTTTAAGCTTCTGTTTATATTGCACTTGATCTCTTCTTCTCTTTAGTTTCTGTCTACAGTGGTTACATTCTGTCAAGCTATGGAAAATTAGATGCTGATGCTTTATTGATATTGCAGGGACCGTAATCCTCATTTTGAAGAGAAATACTGGATTCCACAAAGAAAAAGCACCTGATAGAATTACACAAGCGGTAGAAAGCAGAGGATGGAGTAGAAGTTACTACTTGTTACACTTTTATGAGGCCCGCCAACTTTAGCTTCGGAAGATAGATATTTCCTTGGGTTCCAACATGTTCTTCTAATTAATTTCTCAACAGTGACCCTTGTCCTGTTATATACTTTCCCTGCCTATCAAGTTTCCTTTGTGCTCTGCCCTCATTCTTGGATATTCTAATTCCATTTCCTCATCTTGTATAGGGGAGCTTCTGGTTCTTCTGAGGTAAATATTAAGCTCCCCTGAAGAGATCTGCCCTATGGTAGGCTAGTCATTGTTGGCATTGTTGGCTTGTTTCCAACCAGTTGTTCTCCAGCAACAGACATGCTTCTATAGATTGGCCATTCTGTGAAAGTTGAAAAATGGCCTTTTACTCTGAGGATGACAAAGCAGAAGATTACCTTTTCAAGATTGTTTTAATTGGCGACTCAGCTGTTGGGAAATCAAATTTGCTTGCAAGATTTGCTAGAGATGAATTCTACCCCAATTCAAAGTCGACAATAGGGGTAGAGTTCCAAACCCAAAAGATGGATATTAACGGAAAGGAAATTAAAGCACAGATCTGGGACACAGCAGGTCAGGAGCGATTTCGGGCTGTAACATCTGCATACTACAGAGGTGCAGTTGGAGCTCTTCTCGTTTATGACATCAGTAGGCGCCAAACATTTGATAGCGTTGGCAGATGGCTTAACGAACTTCACAGTAAGTTTCATAACAACTTTTGCTAATTATTTAAATCTTTTCATTTCCTTTTCTGTACTGACTGATTTGATATCTGGTTTGATAGTCTTTGAAGTAAAATTATGATTAGGGCACTTTGCAGACCAGTTTGTTGTTTGAACCGCAATGCCTGCAACATATATTTTGACACTTTTCCTTTCAGATGGAAGATTGATTTTGTATTGGTTTTCTGTTGGACAGCTCACTCTGACATGAATGTAGTAACAATACTTGTCGGGAATAAGTCCGATCTCAAGGATGCCAGAGAGGTACCAACAGTGGAAGGCAAGGACTTGGCTGAAGCACAGGGTTTGTTCTTCATGGAAACTTCAGCACTCGATTCCTCCAACGTTGCTGCTGCCTTTCAGACGGTTGTTAAAGAGATCTACAATATATTAAGCCGGAAAGTTATATTATCACAAGAACTCAATAAACCAGGTGCTCCTGAGCTGGGAAACGGAAAGACCGTGGTTTTACAGGGAGATGGGAATCAAGAAGGCAATGCAGAAACTAAAAAAGGGTGCTGTTCATCTTAGTAACCAACTGCAGCTTAATTACTTATTTTTGCCCGTTTCTTTCTCTTTAGCCCGAATTTGCCACTCATATTACATCCCTACTTCTCCATTTGTTTAGTTTCTTGATTTTGTTCCATGTAATAGAATTCTTTTACTTGTTCACCCAAGTTAATGATGGTTGAAGATGATAAATTGGAGTAGCAAATGTAAATGATCTCATGGGGTTTAAAAAGAATTATATCATACAATGTTCACACCCTTGGTGCAAACCCTTCTCTTGTTTTTCACCTTTTCTTTTTCCTTTTTGCCTAGACCTTGGTTTCCTGACATGATTTACGAATTGACATTGCATTCGGATGGGAGTGGGTTCCAGGCTCGCAACATTGTCATGCATCATGTGTAATGCAAGATCACTCGTGTTCCAGGCTCACTAGACTTTCGTCTTTCATGGTTGAGTTTATGCATGGTGAAATCATCTTTGATCCCCCCTCCTTTTTTTTTTGTTCTTTTTTTAATCATCATCTCCTTCAATGCTTGGAGAAAGAAGTGGCAGTGTCAAAGGATGGGTGGCGCATGGGATATGACCTTTTTTAACCTAACAGGCACCATAGGAAATGGGTGCAGTCTGTACATAATATCCCTACCCTAATTGCTGGCCCACAAGATGAGAATGGATGGTATGAAATTGTAACTCTAAGGTCAGGATAGAACGAAAGCATATAAAAGAGAGGGAAAAAGAAAAGGATATAAAAATATACATTTTTTTAAATGAATTTATATTTTTTAAAAATAAAAAGGACTGAGAAAACATTTTTTTTTATTCCAATTGTTTTTATTTTTATATTTCAAGATAGTAACTAAAAGTTATCTAAAATACCCTACTAATGGTTAAGATATAGGATATTCACTAGATAATCTCGGGTCTAAACCCTAGAAAAATTTAGAAATTAAATCATTTGTTCGGCAAAAGAACATAAAGCAAATTCAACAGCTTTATCGTAAATGATAAAATATTGTTTTTATTTTATTTTATTTGCAATTATTAAGATGACAGTTAGCATAATTTTGATTGAGATTAGCTGGCTGTTAATCATAGATGCCATGTTCCACGTGAGGTATCAAGTTTTATAATATTCAAGGAATTTGTGATGGCAAGAGATAGTAGATGTATAGTGAGGAATACTAAAAGCCTGCGTTTGTTTCAGATTATACGGTCAAGTTTGTACGTAGATAAATCCTTCTCCTGTGAACAATATGAATAGTTTTGGCTATAGCAAGCCCGCCCCGTCCATCATAGATTTTCTGCTATATATAACAAATTAAGAGACTGGACTCAGCTTCCTGCTGGTATTCTAGAGTACATAGCAAGCGAGGTAAGTGTTGCTGAATGCTGACGATCATCGATTTTTGTTGGTTTGCACTGCGTCGACACATCTATGAGACCTCCTTCTTCTCATCTTCCATGGTTAATTAATGCTCTCCAAAGATAGAAAGAAGAAAACTCTGGATTTTTTTTTGTCTTCATGATTCAAAATTGTATCAGATTCCATGGTTACTAGCAAAGGTGGTTTGTCAAAAATGGCAATGAAATTAGCAGATTAACCCGGAATGATTATGATAT
>Ga0307518_10001636_pt1 | contig 16519 bp, 21 predicted proteins | sample 25_EM_MG_FD_203889 | JGI IMG/M metagenome (GOLD analysis project Ga0307518, IMG submission 203889) | Populus trichocarpa ectomycorrhiza microbial communities from riparian zone in the Pacific Northwest, United States - 25_EM | ecosystem: Host-associated > Plants > Roots > Unclassified | place...
GGTGACACCCACACCCAGGCCGGACTGTACAATATGGTGACACACCTACCCTGGCCCGACCACACACTATGGTGACACCCACACCCAGGCCGGACTATCCATTATGGTGACACACCTACCCTGGCCCGACCATACACTATGGTGACCGGGCGCATCTAAGGACGTTCATTAATGGGAAAGGTGTGATTTGAGTATAAGTACTTACGTGCTCTGATGGACAATTGAGTCGCTCATTGTTCAGTCCATTGTTTCTGGAGTTCCGTAACGCTCGTGCCGCAGTTGTCAAGGACTTCTTGTGCTGCAGATCCTTGGTCGCCTACGCCCTTTTTGAGGTGGCGCCTAAGCCAATCCCCGAGCTCACGCTGCATTTCATAGCCGACTGTTGCCGCATGACGACCGAGAAGCCAGATGCAGCGTTGTCGCTAGGCAAGATCAGCGAAGAGATCAATACAAACCACGAACTTACAGATGATACGCGTTCAATCCCAATAAGTTTAATGAATCGCGACCACAGTCGCTCAGTACCTTCACCGTCAGATAAACCCAACCCAGAAGCAATGTGTGGGTTGTAAACGAGCTGGCATGCCCATTCATGGCCATACGCATGCATGGCAGTGGTTGCAAAGCGAAGACGAGACATGATCTGTTGTTCGAGGATATTAAACTGTAACAACAATGTTTTAGAACAAAGAATTGACGGGACGAAAACTTACCTGGGAAAGCGAGCGAGCTAGAATGCAGCCCACGTCATATAACACCACAACGTTAGCTTGATACGGAAGAAGGGAGAAAAGGTGCGAAATGAGAGCAATGCCATACTTTTGTTGTTCACCTGGCATGTCTATGTTTGCCAAAAATAACGGTATGTCATGACAACAAATGAGCGCCATTACTCCAGAGTCATCAAAGTTGTCCATGGCCGTTTTTTGCTTCTGGCCATCTGCAGCCTCATATGAGGCCTCGCATTGGTCAATGGCCTCGTCGGGTATTGCGGATGGTGCCAGTTTTGATGGACATTGGCGGGCACAGGCAATGTGACGCCCAATGGTGTCTACCTGTGCCTTTGGAATAAAGTAAGTTGGTTCATAGAATTGTGGGCAGTCACCTGCAGAGCGCCGATGCCGGTGATGAAAATTACCGTCCGTTGCAACGTGAATATCACCGCCCACATCGAGCGGTCTCCCGAACAACGTGCCACCAAAGCATGCTGGGCACCGTTGAATGAGAAGTTCAGCACAGGAACCCCGGGATAGGCCGTCCTGCTGCACGGTTGGGGACAATGGGGAAGAGGAAGGCACCAAAAGGGGATCGATAGCGGGCTTGACAAGAAGTCGGCATTGCTGAATGAGGCTGTCAACCTGCTTTTCCACTTCAACCTGCAGGATATTGTACCACTGTGCAGTGTGACTGAGACCGCACCGGAATGGATCTCTCACAGCCCAGCCCTTACCGCATGCAACGATCAGGGATGAGAATAAAGAGACAACGAATGTCACTTACTTTGCGATCCATCACATGGAAGCCTCGCCTAGCGTAGTATGTACTGAGAGTGGCCACGAGGGCATGAGTCGCATCGCACAAATGCTCGAAAATTGCACGGAAGAGAGAAAGAAGTTCGACGGATATGGCCATCCGTGGCTGAGTTGGCGCAGTCAGAAATAGTCCATGGGAGACGAGTGCGTGAGGGAGAGTTGAACAAAGACAGCTGGAGATATCTATAGACACAACACCTGGGGCGGTTTGTTAACGAATAGAGAAACGGCTGGAGTTTGAATTACTTACGGTCAAAAAATAAACACAATACTGCCGTTAGTTTTTGGTCTTGACAACTTGATGTACATGAAGAGAGCCGAGAGCCAAGGGCCATTAACGGTTGGCGAAGTGTTGCTGCCGTGTACTTGAGGAAAGGGTTGACGATAGTAGGGATAAGAGCCTTCCAGGCAGCACACGAAGAGATTGACCTGGCAGTAGGGCGGGTAGTGCAAATATGCTGTGCAGTGGCACCATGGGGCGCATCCTCACTGTCAGACATGACTAGTAAATCTTCCAGCTCCATTGGGGGCGCTTCAAGCAGGTCCTCTGGCTGAAGGATCAGAGATGCAGCAATGACGGTGCTGCTTGGCGGCTGCTCGGGTTCTGGAGGGGCTGCTAGTAAAAGTTGGAGTTCATTGAGGAGTTTCTGCCGTTTAGAAGCATGTCCTGGAACGGGCACGGTCATCCAGCTCTTCTTCTTGTCCTGCGCCTTTCGAGGGCTGGTGAAGTGCTGACCCAGCCCCCTGGTTGTGATGGCTTGCGATGAATGAGTAGGCTGGGGATCTGACATCGCATATGATCAGGAAGAAAAAGAAAGGACAAGTCGTGAGAACGTACGAAACTGATGATAAATACATGGCTTGAGAGGCTCTGGGAGAATGGATGACCATCATCGGGGGAGGTCTGTAGGAAGTCTGCAGAGGGCTGATAGAGGCTCAGAGGCGGCATACTGGAGGTAACGAGGAGGATTTGCCAACGGGCAGCCGAGAAAATGGAAATTCAGGGCCAGCCAGGTAGATCCGGTGTGGATGGTTGGTCTCTTAGATAGGTTTCCCACAACAAAAAAACCTATCTAAGAGACCTCTATTGCCACCGAAAACTGGTGCCTAAGGTGAACTCTACTCTAGTGCGATGCATGCTTATGTAAGTAGTTAAACATACCACAACAGTCCTGTTTATACTCCAACACCGGGAACCGGCTTCACTTTCCGATCTACACGTTTATAAGTGCCAAGGCACCATTGGCCTATTTCATCGTCAAGATCTTCAGAGTCAGTACAAATACAGCACCTAAAGTACAGTAAATCACAAAAATCACTGAAGGTGAAATAAGGCTGGGATAAACATAAGTCAACTGGAGCGGGAACAGGGCAGGATGAAGAACAACTTGGAACAGCAGGAGTAGGTAAAAGATCAGCATAGAATGAATCAAAGTGGGAGCGGGATACTTGGGAAGAGTTCGGTAGTTTTATGACATTCCAGTCATAGTGAGTGTATAAAGGGCATTGGTAGTACAAAAAGAATCAAAAATATGCAGTGGAGGGCTGCAGAGGTCGCTGCGAGACAGAGGGCGCTGGCACAGGAGGCGTTGAAGAAAAGAGTGAGGGAAGAGCCGAAGGCGGGTCCGAGTGGAGACCGGAGCGGCGAGGTCTGGTAAGTAACATTTTTATTTCTTTTGCTTTTTTCTTTTTACTAACTTCCTGGCAGGTGCCTCCGTTGCACGAAGCACAAGGCGAAGTGCGAAAGGGACCCAGAGAACCCCAAACAGTGCACATGTATGAAGTGCGCGGGGCTCAAGGAGTGGTGTGAGTGGCCGGAGGTGGGGAACACCGGGTCCAGGTCCAGTGGCGACAAGGCGAAGGAGAAGGAGGTGGCGATGTCACCGCGCGGAGGCGAGAAGCGCAAGAAGAAGAAGATGGCAGCGAAGATTGCCAACGACGACGACGATATCGTCGAAGTACCAGGGCCATCTGGGAAATGGTCCGGGTTTGACCCTGGGCCATTCCTGGAACAACTGGACCGGTTGACCGGAGCGGTGGAGGAGATGACTGGTCAGATGCGCCAGGTTGCGGATGCCACCCGCTCGGTGGCCAGAGGGAACAAGCAGCTGACGGCGGGCCTCAAGACCTTTCTCGAGGAGTGCTGTTTCTTCACGGTGCCCTGGGACGAGGACGAGGAGTCGGAGGACAGTGGGGCAGAGGTTGACCCAGAGGAGGTCAAACAGGAAGTCCAGGGGCTCCATGAGGAGCAGGAGAACCCTGGCAGTGGTGTGCCAGAGTAGTTGGTCCGGTCCAGGTCTTGTAAATAGAATGTAAATTAGTTTTTACTTTTGTTTATAAAGAAAAGTGATCTGAGTTTAGTGAGTGATATTACAAGATAAAATGAAACAGAGGTGTCAAGTCCAGGTCTACTCCAGTAGGGGATCCGGTCAAGTCCGGATGAAAGCAGACGAAGGAGAAGGGCAGAGGGCTGGACAAGGGATTAGTCTGGCCAGAGTTGAGACCAATTGGATTCAACGACAAGGGTGTCGAGCGTTGATCCCTTGCGTAGGTTCCGGTCAAGGCGATGGAGTTGGAGATGGAGGCGGAGACAGACAGAGACTGGAGTAGAGACTAAGTTGATTTCAGACTGAAGAATACAGGATAATCTACAGAGTACTTATACTAAGTAAGAACTAGGGACGAGTACTTACGGTGACAAGTAAACAGCCTAAAAAGCGGACAAGGGATAACCGGAGAAAGTACTAGGTCAGGTCCGGGTAAAATAAAGTCAGGTCCGAGTAAAATAAACCAGGTCCGGTGAAAATGATACAAGGTAGGAGATATATCGAGCACACGGAGAACTCACGTCAAGCCAGGGTAGACGGCGAGGTGTAGTAAGGACTGTGTAGGGATTAGACCAAGGGTTGTACATAGCGGAGGTATATCTGCGCGACCGTGACCGGAGTAAGTGATGCGCAACCAGAGTTGAGCTGTAGAGCTGCGATGCGACCGGAGTAACCGGATAAGGCCTGGAGTTGGACATGGTCGTAACAAGAGGGGAGAGACAGAGAGTTAAACGGATAACAGAAACGGAGGCGAGAGTAATACTACATGGATGCAAGTGGTCCAGGTTTGTCTGGGTACCAGACATGGTAATTTTCTAAGAGTTCCGTTGCATTGCCAAGTTCAGTGGCAAGAAGCCATGACATTTCTTTGTCAGTTCCTTCGTAACCGGACCAACGCACCAGGTAGAGTAACTTGCACATTCTGCGTTGACAGTCAACCTTGGAGTTGAGGATCTCAGAGACCTTGAACTTCGGTTCACCATCAACTTCCACCGGTGGCGGAGGAGGTTGTATCCGGTCCGGTATGGTATTGGGTATGGCTGGTTCGAGTTGGGAGACATGGGAGACGGGGTGAACTGCGTGCATGGAATCTGGAAGGCGGAGCGTAAAAGAGAGGGAGCCTACTTGCGCGATGATAGTGTAGGGCCCAAGATTCTTTTCTGATAGCTTTTTGGATGGTCGAGTAGACCAGAAGTATTTGGCTTTCACATATACTTGGTCGCCAACCTTGAAGTCCGGTGCCGGAGTACGTTTGGCATCAGCCGGACCTTGGTAGTGAAGTTGCACGTTGGCCATTTCTTCTCAAAGGTATTGATGCAGCGACTCTAGGTCGACTGCGTAGTCACGAGCCCTGGCGGAAGTCATGTCGCGTTCTGGGTAGACAGAGATTCTGGGTAGACAGAGATGTTAGGGTGGTAGCCCTTGTTAGCAAAGAACGGTGCACGGGACAACCTAGCAATGGCCCTTGATGCCATCATTGAGAGCCACATGATACAAATGCATCACACTAATAAAAAGAGGGTCTGGTTAGAACGCTCAGTCTGGCCATCACCCTCCGGGTGGTAGCCAGAGGTGAAGTGGAGGCGCATGTCAAGAGCCTTCCCAAGTGACCAGAAGAAGTGAGAAACAAACTCTGTACCGCGATCTGAAGTGACGTGGGCGGGAACACCATGTTTAGAAAATACATGGAGTAGGAAGAGCTTCGCGAGCTCCGGGCTAGTGATGGTGTCATGAGTAGGGATGAAAATGGCTTGTTTAGAAAGCTGGTCTACCATGACCAGGATGGCTGTGAAGCCAGTAGATGAAGGGAGTTGCTCAATGAAATCCATCGAGATGGAGTTCCATGGCTTCTCTGGTACGGGGAGCTGTTTCAGCAGTCCATAGGGTCTATGGCGCGGTGTCTTAGCTCTTGCGCAAGAGGTACAGGACTGGACGTAGTCTTTGATGAAGGTCCGGAGACCAGGCCAAGTGTACTCACGCCGGATTAGTTCTAGAGTCCGGTTTTGCCCAAAGTGACCAGCGAGTGGGTGATCGTGTTGATACCGGAGTACCCGGAGACGGAGATCATCCAAGTCCGGTACGTATATACAACCGTCTAGTCGAAGGAATCCAGTCTTGTCAGTGGACCAGCGAGAGTCCGGTGGATCAGCGAGATGGACCTGGGCAATGGGGTCAGAGGGTAGTGCAGAAAGGATGTCGCTGTGGAGTGTTTCCACGTCCATGATAGCAACTGCACGGAGGACTGGAAACTCTAGGTAAGCAGCGCAAAGAGAATTAGAGAGCTGTTCTTGAGTGAACACTGGCCTAAGGTTGTGGGGGTTAACCCGGGCGTAGCCACTATCCCCCTCTTTGGGGTAGACGTCCCATCGTCTAGTGAGAGCGTCCAGCTTGGCACCAAGTTTTCCGGGACGGAAACGAATGACAAGATTAAATTGGGATAGGAATTCAGACCACCGGGCTTGCCGGCAGGACAGTACTTTTGAGGTGGAGAAGTACTCAAGGTTTTTGTGGTCCATGACAACGTCTATAGGAGAGGCGGAGCCTTCAAGGTAATGGCGCCAGTTCCGGAAGGCTTCGAAGATAGCCAGTAGCTCTTTATTGTGGGTGTCGTAGTTTAACTCCAGAGCAGTCAAGGTCCGGGAGTAGTAAGCGACTGGACGAATCTCTCTGTCGGCGCAGGTGATAGACAAGATACTGGCGACAGCGTAGTCAGAGGCATCGGTTTCCACAATAATAGGAGTATCTGGAATAAAGTGGGTAAGGATGGGTGCAGTGGTGAAGGCGTGCTTGAGAGCATTGAAGGAATGTCGACAGTCCTCGGAAAAGTTCCAAGGAGCATCTTTCCGGGTGAGCCGGGTAAGAGGGACCACAATGTCCAAGTAGTTGAATATAAACCGGCGGTAGAAGTTGGTGAAGCCTAGGAAGGACTGGATGTCCTTTACCTTTCGAGGTTCAGGCCAGTCGGAGATGGTTTGGATCTTGTCCGGAGACATAGTCAAACCTTCCGGAGATAGGCGGTAGCCAAGATACTCTACCGAGTCCGAGTGGAACTCACATTTCTCCGGTTTGGCAAAGAGGCCATGCAACCGGAGACGGCGGAGCACTTCCCGGACGTGCTGCTGGTGGGACTCCATATCCTCGGAGTAGATGAGGATGTCGTCGAGGTACACGACGACGCAGACGTCTAGCATGTCAGCAAAGATGGTGTTGACAAAGCGCTGGAAGGCTGCAGGGGCGTTAGTGAGGCCGAAGGGCATTACTAACCACTCGTAGGACCCATAGCGCGTACGGAAGGCGGTCTTCCACTCGTCGCCCGGAGCAATCCGGACTAGATGGTACGCGTGCCGGAGGTCGATCTTTGAGTAGATCTTAGCACGGCTAGGGGAGTCTAATAGATCAGAGATTAGGGGGAGTGGATAGCGATCCTTTTTGGTGATTTTGTTTAGGCCTCGGAAGTCAACGCAGAGGCGGAGTGAGCCGTCCTTCTTTTTTACGAAGAGGACCGGAGCAGCGTGGGAGGAAGCGGTAGGACGGATGAAACCTGTATTAAGATTCTCGTCGATGAAAGTCCGGAGAGCGGAGAGCTCAACCGGAGACAGTGAGTAGAGAGTTCCCAGAGGTGGAGAGGTACCTTCTTCAAGGTCGATCTTCAAGTCGTAGTCGCGATGCGGGGGTAGTTCAGAGGCTTTCGCCTTACTGAACACATCCGCGTAATCGCGATACTCCGGAGGGACAATGTCCAGGTCCGGCGGAGTAGAGGCGGAGGAAGAGCGAGCCTTCGCTGAGTCAGAGGGGCGCAGCTGAAGTTGGTACTTGGTGGATCCCTCTAACTTGCACGCACGCACGAATGCGGCTGCGTTGATTAGAGAGATGTACGGAGGGGTGCAAACCAGAGTGTCGACAGATGGCACGAGGCCGGGGTCAGATTGGCCGGAGAGGCCGGAGACAGGGTTACCGGACTGAACCGGAGGGGGAGTCGACGGGGGCGCTAGCAAACTTGGTGCAGGGGTCCAGAAAGTTAAACTGCTCAGTACCCAGTCAATCAACGGATTGTAGCGGGTGAGCCAGTTATGTCCAAGGACAATCGAGCATTCAGAGTCTAATGGAGCGAGATAAAAGGTCATAGGGGTGACATCACCGGATGCGGAGAACTGCACTGATAAATCGACGGCTTGAGTGATTACAAAGTTTGATGTACCGTCAAAGAGCCGGAGAGTAATCGGAGGAACGGAGTAGGTGGTAATATTGTTTTTGTGCGCGGGTTTTAGGTAAGTCAAAAGATAAGAGGATAACATGTGGCATAAGGGAGTTAGGATCGTAAAGAGCGGACGTGTTGAGGCGAGCCTCCTTGGGTGCACTTCCGGAGTCAACGCAGCTCGCTGGTTGTGCAGAGGGCCGGGAGCTGCTTACTCTTTTTTTGACTTGGAGTTGGCACCCGAGTTGGAGTCCATCTTACTGGATTCAGCAGCGATGGCCGCAGCGCGAGCTTTGGCCTTTTTGGTCTTTTTTGGACAGTTGTCCGCGAAATGACCGGTACCTCTGCAGAACATGCAGAAGTTGTTTTCCAGACACCTTTTGCGCTTGTCTGCGGTTAGCTTCCCGTCCTTACCAAGCTTGTTGGTTAGGTCTGGTCTGGAACCGGAAGAGGACTGGTTGCTGGTTGCCTTGGACAAGCCAGAGGAGTTGGCGGAGCTGGAGGGGTTTCCAGTCTTGGATTTCTCCTGACCAGAGTTGGATGAGTTGCCTCCGGAGTTGGAGGACTTGGTTGGGGACGAGGTGGACTGGGTCTTCGTTGTACAAGAGATCTCATCTTTGTGCTCCCAATAGCGCACATCAATCTCTTGACAAAGGGCCCTAAGCCCATGTAGAGTCAGGGGTTTCCCAACTCGAGCAATTTCGTCCTTGAGACAATCTGGGAGACTGGAGTAAAACAGGCGGTGGAGCGCGCCATCTCTGTAGTCCTGGACCTGGGAGGCAAGTCGGTTGAAGTCTACTATGTACCGCATAACGTGGTGAGCGTCCTTCATCCGGAGATGCTCGAGTTGATGCTCTGCATCAGCGATGGGGTCGTGAGGTCCAAAGGTACTCTGGAGCTCAGCAATGAAGTGGACCCAACTTTCCATCCAGTGTGGACGGTCAGCCGGATCACCGGAGTTCAGCAGGTCCGGTTCGAACCATTCTAGAGTCATCCCTTTTAGATATGATTGGGCGAAAGTTACTTTTGCCCTATCAAGGCGGAATGCCTTGGCTCAATCCTGGAAACATAGCTCACACTGGACTAGGAAGGTCCTGAGCTTTTTTGGGTCCGTACCATCAAAGGTGTCCGGTTCATGGACTTTGGCACGGGAGGAGGAGGAGTCGTTGGTCCGGCAGGAGGAACGGGAGAGGTGATTGACGGCAACGGCGAGATTGTGGAAGACAGCCGGACTAGGGTCTAGCTCTTCCGTGGCGTCGAGGAATTCATTGTTGTTGTTGTTGTTGTTGTCATCTCCGGGGTCGTCTGGATCATCTCCGGGACCATCCTCAGGGCTGAACCATTGGAAACGACCAGGTTCGTGACGCTCCGGGATGGGACTAGATGTGCGTACGAAGTTTTGTATAGTGAACCCACACAAGTGTGAGTCTGACATACTGTCAAGTCTGGGTCTACTCCGGTAGGGGGTCCGGTCAAGTCCGGATGAAAGCGGACGAAGGAAGAGAGCAGAGGGCTGGACAAGAGATTGGTCTGGCTGGAGTTGGTGACCGCTTGGATTCAACAACTAAGGATAACGAGCATTGATCCCTTGTGTAGGTTCCGGTCAAGATGATTGAGGCAGAGACGGAGACGGAGACAGATAGAGACTGGAGTAGTGACTAAATTGATTTCAGACTGAGGTATACAGAATAACTACAGAGTACTTATACTAAGTAAGAACTAGGGACAAGTATTTACGGTGACAAGTAAACAGCCTGAAAGGCGGACAAGGAACGACCGGAGTTGGGACTAGGTCAGGTCCAGTGAAAATCATACAAGGTAGGAGATATATCGAGTACACAGAGAACTCATGTCAAGGCAGGGTAGATGGCGAGGTGTAGTAAGGACTGTATAGGGATTAGACCAAGGGTCGTACTTAACGGAGGTATATCTGCACAACTGTGACCAGAGTAAGTGATGCGCGACCAGAGTTGAGCTGTAGAGCTGCGATGTGACCGGAGTAACTGGACAAGGCCCAGAGTTGGACATGGTTGTAACAATCTGCAGCAATAGCGGAGAAATGATCCAGAGAAAATAAAGACTCCATAGTGACTGATGAGACGAACATCTGGATTGCAGGGGGAATATCTCTGTGGGAAATGAACGAACCCACGTCGGAACTTGACAGGCAGATAGACCACGCTCTAGGCTTTCTGATGGTATAGTCACGTGCCTGATAGCTTTGGGAACGATGGAGCTATTCAAAATATCGGAATGCCAGCACTGGGCGCCTAAAAATGACATTTGAGCGCTAACATCATTTCTTCTCTTCTTTCCTTCATTTCTCCATCAATTCTTCAGCTTCTTTGCTCGTTCTGGTATGGGAGTTGGACTGCAGTAGATTGCATTCCTTTCTCATACCATAATGGATGTTATTCCTTCAGTTTCTTCTGCTTCTTGGTGGTTCTTGTGCAAGTGATGACTGCTAGATGTCGGCAGTCATCTCTTGCATCAGGATAGTCTTCTTGTGCGATAGATGGCTACAATGGGACTCCATCGTGCTCATCCTTCACATCAGGATTGTTTGATATTGACATTATCTTCCATGTTCACTGTACCAAACCTGTTTGGTGCATGACACCGGAGGAGGACTGGCTGCTGGTCATCTTGGACGAGCCAGAGTTGGCAGAGCTGGGGGAGTTACCAGTCTTGGATTTCTCCTGACCAGAGTTGGATGAGTTGCCTCCGGAGTTGGATGGCTTGGTCGGGGACGAGGTGGACTGGGTCTTTGTTGTATGAGAGATCTCGTCTTTGCACTCCCAATAGCACACATCAATTTCTTGACAAAGGGCTGTAAGCCCATGCAGAGTCAGGGGCTTCCCAACTCGAGCTATCTCATCTTTTAGGCGGTCTGGGAGACCAGAGTAGAATAGGTGGTGGAGTGTGCCATCTCCGTAGTCTTGGACCTGGGAGGCCAATTGGTTGAAGTCTACAATATACCGCGTAATGCGGTGTAGAGACTGTCCTGTCTCTAGGTGTGTAGAGTTGCTGATAGTAGTACTGACACTGGACTCTTACCTTAGCTTATGTAGGCTTGTATTAGCTTACTAAGCAATCTCCCTCTTTCCTCTGTATATGTTTGAGCCAGTCCTGGAGCGACTGAACACCTTTACTCTCCCTACTTCTCCTAGTCTCCCCAGTCCTTGGGAGTCTTGCCTGACCTCCAGAAGCTCCTGGGTCGAATGCACCTCATCTGAGGGAGCAGCCACCCAAACCCTTTCTTATCTTTTCAACTTTCTCCTACTCTCCCCAGTCCTTGGGAGCCTTGCCTGACCTCCAGAAGCTCCTGGGTCAAATGCACCTCATCTGAGGGAGCAGCCACCCAAACCCTTTGTTGTCTTTTCAGCGGTGAGCATCCTTCATCCGGAGATGTTCTAGTTGATGCTTGGCATCAGCAATGGGGTCGTGAGGTCCAAAGGTACTCTGGAGCTCAGCGATGAAATGGACCCAACTGTCCATCCAGCTGTTACGACCATGTCCAACTCTGGATCTTATCCGGTCACTCTGGTCGCATTGCAGCACTATAGCTCAACTCCAGTCAATCGCAGTTACTCCAGTCACAGTCGCACAGATAACCCTCCACTAACTACAACCCTTGGTCTAGTCTCCATTCACTCTTTACCACACCTCGCCGTCTACCCTGCCCGTTCGTTAGTTCTCCATGTTCTCAATATATCCTGCACCTTGTATCATTTTCACCAAACCTGGTTTATTTTACCCAGACCTGACCTAGTACTTTCTCCGGTTATCCCTTGTCCACTTTTTAGGCTGTTTACTTGTCACCATAAGTACTCTGTAGATTATCCTGTATTCTTCAGTCTGAAATCAACCATAGTCATCTACTCCAGTTCCTGTCCATCTCCATCTCCATCTCCTCTTGACCGGAACCTATGCAAGGGATCAACGCTCATTGTCCTTAGTTGTTGAATCCAAGTGGTCACCAACTCCAGCCGGACTAACCTCTTGTCCAGCCCCCTGCCCTTGTCCTTCATCCGTCTTCGTCTGGACTTGACCGGACCCCCTACCAGAGTAGACCCAGACTTGACACCAGCATGGATGGTGAAAAGAAAACAATGTATTTGGGTGGCTGCTACCTCAGATGAGGTGCATTCGACCCAGGGGCTTCTGGAGGTCTGGCAAGGTTCCCAAGGACTAAGGAGACTAGGAAACTAGAGAGTGGAAGGCTGGTTCTTTTGTTAGATGGCTCATGCACAGGGAACTAGCTAGCTCAGAGGCAAACTCAGTGTCTCATTTGGAACACTAACTGTATGATAACTAACCTAGCTCAGAGGCAAACTAATAAGTAGGTTAGTACTAAGTAAAAGAAAGTGGTGACTAGATGTCTTACCTCAGTATCTCATTTGGAACACTGAGGTGAAAGGAATCCTCAAGCGTATGAAAATACTCCATGCTTACATAAGGATGCTTGTCGCACCAATAAGGAAATTATCAGTAAGTACCAAAAGAATGGTAGTGATCAAGTAGGGATTTCAACAGGTTCAGTCACTCCATGACTGAGCTCAAAGATGTACACTGAAGAGAAGGATTTTTTTTTAGTAAGCTAAGTACAAGCCTACATAGCTAAGGTAAAGAGTCCAGTATCAGTACTACCAAAACTACACACCTAGAGACAGGACTGTCTCTACAACGGTCAGCCGGATCACCGGAATTTAGCAGGTCCAGTTCAAACCATTCTAGGGTCATCCCTTTTACATCAGCAAGTGGACAAAATCTCTGAAAGTACTTAGCCAACTTAACAGTTTGAAGTGGTCTGACACCAACTTAACAGTCTAGAGGTGTCTGGAATCAGACTGGGGGTCTGGAATCAGACCACCCAGACCATTCCAGACCACTCAGACCACCCAGACCATCTCAGACCATTCCAGACCACTCAGACCATTTCAGAAAACTCAGACCATTCAGACAGTAAGGCAGACAGTTTGTCAGACACCCAGACCATTCCAGACCACCCAGACCATTCAGACAGTAAATGATGACCAATATTGTACTGTCCAAAGTATTTGTATTGCACTTTTTCCTGTAAATGTAGATGCTGCCTCTCCTCCAGTGATGCTCCTATGACAATGTAGATTCACCAGAAGGTATGACTGCACTGGTCTGCCTTAAACATTAATGAAGTGTTTTTATGTCAGACAGTTTGCCATTATATGTCAAATGTAATTTCACATGTTTGATAAAGTGGGAAGCATTTGCATTGAAATGCTTGCATGCATTGCCAAACCCTTCAAAGACAAATTCTGCAGTAGGTCTTTTTTCAAGTTTCAATCCATTTTTGCCAAGATTGGAACAGAAGGTTCAAGAAGCAATTTGATGCCAAAACAATGGTTTTCAGATTTTCCATTTGCAATTATCTATCATAATAATACTAAAATTGCACAGCATATTCTTTTGATATATATTCACTAAATAGTAACTAGAAAGCCAGTTGAAATGCATGGTAATTAGAGTATTTGTTTACATAAAAGGCAGCAAATGCAGAAAGTGAATCTGTGCACTTAAAGTCACGTGGAATGTGATCATTTCCATAAATTCCAATCAAGTGTGCTGGCCGCATTATGCTCTCCAAGTGAATGACACTTACAACTCTTTCCCCATTTTCATCAAACTCTGGTTCCACCATCCACATACCAGTGTTTGGACATGGTTCCTCCCCAATTACACTGAACCACCGGACTAAAGCACATGGATAAAATATATTCCGATATGAGAATGAGAAAAACATGATCACTTGTGTCACAAACAAGCCATGAAAACCTGCTAAAGAAGGATCTTTTTCAGCAAAGACACAGTCATAGCGAGGTGGCCCATTTCTCCATGAGGAACATGCATGAATGCGCTGATGGTGCATACCTCCAACTCCACAAAGATCACTTGGAGCATAGAAGGTTGCCACTGCTGACTCATAGGAATATCCTTTCTCCAAGATTTGAGGGCAGGGTTGAGGAATATCAACAGCTTCAGGATTTCGCTGTTGATATACAAAGAGTGCAATAAGTTCTGGAAGTTCTGGGTGGCCAATATCATTGCCCATTTCAGAAAATGTCCTAAGGTAATGTGGAGCTAAGATTAAAGCTTAATAATTAGTTAACTGCATCTATATTTGAGAACCTACAGGGACGCTTGGCTAATTGTACAGTGGTCTCTAATGTTGGACTGTCAGAGTCTTGAACTTCATCCAAGGTTGTGTCATCTCGAAAGCCAGCTTCTTCACAAAAATCAAGAGAATCCAAAGCTTCAGCTTCAATACCTGCTGGAACCAATGGAGTTTCAAGCAGCCCTATTACACATTTATTAGTAATCATTGTACTGTACTACTAGTGGACATATTATTTAATGCTTACCTTTGGCATACTGCCTAGCTCGAAAGTAGGCTATGTTGTCAAGTTGCTGATTTGTGACCAGCATTTGACCCAGAGCTTGATAATGGTTTGACCTTCTCCAAGGCTTCTTAACAGCTTGAATGTGTTTGGACTCAGTAATTGATGAGCAAAGACCATTAGGTGCCCCAAACTGCTGCACCATTTCCTGATAGTGTTGAAGAGCATGAATGCGAGGAATGGATATACCATCAGGACGAACTTGAACTTCTTCAAAGATAGTACGCTCAGTTTCAAAGCATTTGAGAGCATTTTCCATTGCTTCCAAATCAGCCTCATCCAAAGTGGATTGGCGCACAATGTAGCAAAAATCCAAGAATGCTGCAATGGATTGTACCATTTGATTGGGTACATAATGGACAATGGCAGGAAGAAATACCTATAATACAAAAATGAGAAATAATAGAACAAAAGGTTTTTAATCTCACTTTCATAAGAGCCTTTGAGTCATTTCCAGTCCACTGTTTAAATCCACGACCTTGAGGGAAGCGTCTAAGACCTGGAAAGGGTGGAGCAGCAGCAATACTAGAATTATTATTTATTAAATATTATCCTAACATTGTTACTAGGGTGTAGATTCTTACCGGCGATCAATATCAGCCAGAACAGCAGATGCATTTTCTTGATATGCCCATTCAATATACTTCTCTACCCAAGATACCAAATGATCTTTGAATGTCCCCTTGATAATTTGATGAAGAATATCTGGGGCAATTAACTGATGTATATCTGCTCTAGGAAAGGCAGCTGTAAATGGCTAATTTATAGTTAAATAAATGGTAGTATCCTGACAATTACTCAAAGGCTTACCAAAATATCATCAATTACCCCATACTCTTTCCAAAGCACTTGTGATCGAAACTTCTCCATCAGGAGTCTAGTGTGTTTGTGATGACGTGGACAAGCATTCTCTTTGCTATCCAAATCTGTATGATGTGCAGTGCATCTAAAACAATATTTGTTGAACTACAATGTAAATAGTTTAGATGCATTACCCACTTTGGACACCATCCTTGAACAATACAAGCCAACAAGGCTTGCTCTGGATAATCGGCAATATATGGACCAATACCATAGATAGCCCTTCGATAATGCCCATCAGCACATAGTGTTACTTCTGGTTTCAACATTGCTGGGCGCATAGTTTCAAGTGCAGCAGTCAATGAGGAATGGAACAAATGACGATGAAAAGTGCAAAATTCTGCATCTGATTCAAATTCTCGATCCACTATCATTGCTCATATTAAATAAATTTTAAATTTTAGAAGAGAGCTTACTTACTTTTGGGTATAGAAAGAAATCCTAATAGGCTCACAGCTTGACCATGGCCATGGTGTGCACAATTATGCACATTACCAGTACTAATGTAGATTGGCCAATACTCATTATTGCCAGTTGCAACTGAGACAGTGGTTTTGTCACTTCCTAGAATAATAGGCATAAACATTGCACCATGATTTTCTGGGTCTTTTTAAAGTTCATTCTAGTAAAATTGAAGTCAGTAAAAATAATATTAGCAAATCACAAATCCTTACACACTGTTCCCATGCCCAGTTTCCAGTCATGAAATCTGACCAAACACTTGATGAGGAGCATAGTCAATAAAGTCCTTTAGCTCTGGATTTGATAGTTGCTTCTGAACCAAAGCCTTTGGATCCCGAATCCACATATCATAAGTTCCTCATTTCCAGGATGGTACATTGAAATCTCCATCTTCAAAGCTTTCCACATCAACATGCTGTATTGAAATGCATTCCCATTTCTCTCCAGGGGAAATATCATCAATCAAGCCATATAACTCTTTATGGTTGGCAAATGGTGGGGTTCCCCTTTCATCCAGGGCTGCCAGTACATCCATCAATTCATCAATTCAACCACCAGGCATTTGGTCACGATGATATAAGAAGTCTGCAAGCTCAAATTGAGCATGACTTTGAAATGGGTGCCAAGATCCATCTGTCTGATCAGCAGTTGAACTTGGGACACTAGTAGTATCAGATGGTAGATTTTGACCATCAGTATTACAAG
>Ga0307518_10001637_pt1 | contig 16513 bp, 22 predicted proteins | sample 25_EM_MG_FD_203889 | JGI IMG/M metagenome (GOLD analysis project Ga0307518, IMG submission 203889) | Populus trichocarpa ectomycorrhiza microbial communities from riparian zone in the Pacific Northwest, United States - 25_EM | ecosystem: Host-associated > Plants > Roots > Unclassified | place...
TCCCTCTGGCCCACTGACAGAAACAGGACACCAATACCACAGCCAAATGCAAAGCATGGGACACTGGTACAGAGGCCCTTCTATTGACTCCCGTCCGCAGGCTAGCTGCATTGCAGCACTTACTACCATCCTTTTGCCAAAATGCTGCAGCAAGCCCCCTGCAATCCTCGGCCTGAATGTAGCGGCTACCCTGCGGCATATAGTCCTCTGGCCGCATGCCACAGCTCCCTTGCCACATTAGGTCCTATTGCCACAGGCCATATCCTGATCTAGTGTACTAGTGTGTCAGCCCACCAATATTACTTGGTGACAACCTTTCCATGAGCCACCAATATGGCATGGTGAAACACCTTACCATTAGCCCACTCATATGACATGGGGATGCACCATGGCTGGGCCCTATCTCAGCTGGTCATGTAGCACAGCCAATTGTCAGCTTTGTCTGTCCGTGTTGTATGGGACAATGCAGGTGCATTATGTGGATAGATGCCTATCATTGTAGATACTATACCATTCCATATGCAACATGAATAGCAACACAGATACTATTATATCAATGCTCTCATACAAGTTGCATGGTCAAACTGATGTGATTGCACGGTATGTAGAAACATTGAATAGTATTAAATTGTAATTAAAATGGAGCATTCGTGAAAAGGACAGGAGTTATACAGTGATGAGATGGGCACCAATTTACCAGATAAATTTGTTATGAATTGCCTTTTGCCATCCAATTGTGACTTTGTCATAGGCAGGGGTAGCAGGATGTGAGGTAGTTCTAGGATAAAGCTTCATATTGGCCTGCAGGCATATAGTGAAGAAGCTAAGAGTAATTGTGCCACAAGTTAAATACACCAAGAAGTGGACTCATGACTCGAGACATTTCTTATGAGCATCAGAAGTTGCCTCCTTTGATGCATCTCTGATGTCTGAAAGGAGGTGGTCAACATAGTCCCAAAATTCAGTGGAAACCCAGGCCTGTGTAGAAATGTCTTGCTCTGGTTGCACTGCACTTTCATCTTTGTTGATCACAGCAGATCTCCTCCTCCTCAAAGACACAGTAGCTGCACCTTTGTCAACAAGTTTGGTGAATGTCAAAAGGGATTTCCACTACATTTTTCAATTAAATGTCACAGATAAGCAGCACATTACACTTACCAAAAAAGCAAACCGCGCCCAGTGATTTGTCATAGTCTCATAGTGACCAGTTGGCACCAAAGACTTTGAAAGGTTTGAGATATGCGCCTTTGATTTGATGCTTGCTATCAACTGCAACAAACTTGATCAGTAGACTGTCATGTAAGTTGGAGTGCTAACACACCTTTTGTTTCATCCCAGACCTCTGCTGTGTGAGGACTTCTTTGATGAGACTGTCAATGATGCACATCATTTCTGGGTCTTCAACTGCTTCCAAAGGAATCTTAAATGTTGACAAGTTCTTCAATGTGAAGGCCTAGTGTCCAATGGTGTTAGAATCAGTGCATGATTTGTCATACATACTCACTAAAATATTCTCCAGAAGACCGTCACTATATGTGGTCAAGTTTGGTGACAATAAACAAGCTCAAAGACGGTCTTTTAAAATGTCCTAAAATTCACAATGAGAACTGGGGGCATGGGCCATATGTCAAATAATCACATACCTTAAATGCATCCGAGCTGATGAACACTTCCACATCCAATTTTTTCCTCTCCTGATATTGAGCTATAAGCGTAGCCTGGATGGTCAGCAACAATTCGTTATCTTTGAGCTGGTAAAGGTAGGATGAAAATGTGAATGGCATGGAGTTGATGTGACCTACCGGTACATATTGGTCCAGTGACTCTTTTGGAAGACCCAGATCCTGGCAGATATGAGTAGCCTGTTGCTTACATTGTTTAAGCTTGTAGGCCTCTACTGCCTCGTCTTCCGATGAATCAGAGTGCAGTCAATGAAGTTGAGGGGTGATTCAAGTGCCTCCAGGGGTGCGATCGGGGATCTGAGACTCCAGTTCATAATTTGGATCCAGCCCATCTGGAAAGCTGCAAAGGAAATTGTTGTTGTCTTTGTCTGTCTGTTGCAACCCAAGGTCAAGTTGGAAATGCTCCAAAAGACTCATGGTTAGGCTTGACAGAGGACAAAGGGAACAAGGGCAATTGGCGACAGAAAATGAAAACAAAACACGTCACATGACTAATATCCTTTTCAGGGAAGTCATTGCACAACCAAAATTAAATAAAGAAAAATTGGGATTAAAGTGAGTTGGCCCTCCAACATGCAGATCTGCTTTGAAGACAGTTGAACATAATTATCCAAGCAGTCAATATGATCTGCTATGTGTTTCCAGGGCAGATTTTATATTGGCTGTCTCAATAATTAAATAGGAGGCAGTACAATGTAGTAGGATGTAATCTAACTAGAAGAACTATTACCTGGATGATTGTACATGAAAGTTCCATCAGAACTGTATGAATATGAGCCTACTGAATGAAATAGTGGCCAAGTAGAGTATGTTTGTATTTGATCTGGAGGATGCATGGAAGGGAATTGCTGTCCAGATATAGCATGTGGCTGTTGATAGTGCACTGCAGAATGTAAATTAGGCAGAGGCACTGAGATAGGATTTGGGAGTACAGAGGGTGGAACAGTGGAAGTGGGCATTTCTTGTTGATTTCCTTGGGTCACCTGGGTGTTTCTGGACACTGTGGCCTTTCCTTTTCCTTTCCCCTTAGGGCCCCTTTTCACTCTATCAAATGCAGGTGCCTGTACAGGCTCCTCTAGAGTGGTGTTGGGTCCAGTGCCATCTTCTGTAGTAACTTTCTTTGCACATACAACTTTTGCTGCATTGAGTGTTGAAGTTGCACGTGCACCCAGTGTAAACCGTTGATGAAGTGCACACAAGACTGCGACCCATATTAGTGTAGACTTAGTAATAGTCCTCTTTAGAGTAGATGTTACATGTTACATGTCATGTGTCACAGTCATGTGTCACAATGTTTGTTGTATATAAACAGTGTTCATCGCTTATATAATATAATAGCTCTTGACCAGCTACCACTATCATCTCAGGTTGTGCACTCCACCCAACAGGTGAGTTGGAGTAGCAGTTCCTCTATGTATATAGGTATTGCTTCAACAGGTTATGAGCCCTGTGAGCGCACTGTGAGCAGCAATGCACCAGACAGCACTCCAACTCCCTGTAGCATTGCTTTAACTAGCTTGACGCTGTGGAGGACAGTGAGCTCCTAGTTGAGCCCCTGCACAGCCACAAGGTGAAGTTCATTGATGATTTGTGCCAGTCAGTGAGCTCCTTAGTTGAGCACCTGCACAAGCAAAGTTCGTCGATGACTTGCGCTGGCTGACCCTAGTCATGAGTTAGCTGTTGACAGAAGTGCTTTCACTAGCACTCAGGTGTTTTCTTCTTTTCTTGCTTGTCTGTTGTTGCATTCACTTGCTGACTTCATTGACTCCCAACAGGATTCACCATGTCCAGCGCTCTCAACAAGATGGTCCCTGTGTTCACTGGCTCCAACTGGCAGCAGTGGCACACCTGTATGCAGGCCTACCTTTGGGCACAAGGCCAGTGGTATGTTTATTTGACTACCCAACCTGCCGACGGTCACAATGACCGAAACAACTGGGATGACAACTCTGAGAGAGTGCTTGGTAACATCACCCTGCACCTTGCTCCCTCCATCCAGGTCACTATCGCTGACCTTACTACTGTCAAGGAGGTCTGGGACTACCTCAAGAAGAGTTTCGGTGCACCCAGTATTGGTTCTGCCTACACTAAGCTGAGCAAGCTCCTTTCAACTACCATTCCTGCTGCTCCCATCCTGCTCCGGTGATTACCAAGATGCTGAGCCACTTCATGTACCTCAAGGACACTGGCTTCAATTTTCCTGCCCCCATGCAGACCATGATTATCCTCTGCAAGCTCCCTCCTACTATGGAGGTAGTAGCTCAGATTCTCAGTCAAATGTCGCCAGATGAGATCAAGAATCTTCAGCCGGAAGGGATCGTAAAGGCCGCCATGCTCTCATTTGAGCAGAAAGGTGCTACTTGTGGCAGTGGTAAGGGCCCTCAGGCTAATAAGCTTAGCACTGTGAAGTGCAAGCCGGCTGACCCCAAATTTGCCCAGCAGCAGCAGCAGCAAGGCAGGTCCAACAGCGGTGTGAGCAGAAACACTCCCACCCAAGGACAAGGAGGCTGCACTCACTGAGGCAGCAAAAAGGCTCATGCTCGCTGTGAAAACGCCCAGCAAGCCACCTTTGCCACTTATGTCCACTATGATGGACCTGAGCCCACTGTTGATCCTCGCACCCTGGCTCACACCCCCAGTGCTACCAACTATGGCCCCCCTGCTTTCAATAACACAATTAAGGCCTTCAACTTGGCACACCACTTGGGGGTAGAGCCCTCCTGCCAAACCATCCGCACCCTCGACCACATTGTGTTGACAGCTAGTGTGAGCCTGGACCAGCCTGAGGCCAGTCCATCATTGCTGAAGCGCCCTTGTCTTGAGGAGCACATCACAATGTATGAGGAGGATGCCATCTCCCTTGGGGATGATGAACCCATTGCCCACAAGCCTTTCGCCGACGATGAGTTTGACAAAATTGATGCGATGGTCCTCGACCGTTACAATGTGACATCAATGGTGATGGATGTGGAGGCCAGCCTCTTCAGGCAAGTACCTTCTGCACGTGTGCTGATTGACACTGACACACTCCCTTTACATGTGAATTATACACCTGCACTGTATATAGTGAGTAGTCACTACAATATGTCATGTCATATCTCGAGTAGAGCATATATTTGTTTGTGTTCAAATAATGCGCACTGTGCTGGCTGTAAGGGAAAAATGGCTGATGATAGTGAACTCTCTGGCACTTTCTGGCTGCTAGACTCAGGCACATCCCACCACTTTACCAGTGACATAGGTGATTTCGCCTCCTACAATGCACTAAAAAGAGCGCACTATGCCAAAATGGCAAATGGCATAGCACTGATTGCTGGCATTGGCATGGTTTTACTCCGGTGCCTAGACCACAACTCTGGGGATGAGAAGGTTATTACACTCACCCAAGTGCTCCATATGCCAGGCGCTACTGCACACCTTATTTCTATGGGTGAAATGCTCCAGTGCAATTACAGAGTCACTGATGATAAGAGAAGCATTAGCCTCACTTACAAAGCTGAATGCCTATGGTTTGGGCCAGACCCAGAGGATGACCGCAATGTTATCTTTGGGATTAGATCTATCCCAATAATTAGATCTAACTATATCGCCTCCATGAGCAAAGTTGATTATGACATTATGCACCAGAGATTCAGGCACCCCTCAAAGGAAGTCCTCCAATGTGCGCAAAAGCATATGCAGCACTTCCTGGAGATCCACTTTCCTACTGAGGACTGTGTTTGCCCTGGATATGATCTGGGCAAGATGCCCAATCGAGCTTTCCCAGAGAATGAAAGATGTGCTTCCAAGCCCTTTGAGCTGGTGCACTCTGATCTCAAATCCTTCCCGGTTACATTGTACCAGAAATTCAAATATGTTATCACTTTCTACAATGATTTCACCTCTCATGCCTGGACTATGCCTCTTTGCTCCAAAGCTGCAGCGATTACGGCTGCCAAAGATTTCCTTGAAATGGTGCATGTCCAACATAATGTGCATGTTCTTGGCTGGATGTCCAATGCTGGTGGAGAGTATAAATCCAATCTCTTTGATCAAGCACTCCTTGAGAAAGGAATAAAAATTTACCAAAGTGCTCCTAGAACTCCCATGCAGAATGGCCATGCCAAGCATTTAGGGTGCACTCTCATGGATAAAGCCGAGTCTATGCGGCATTAAGCCTGCATTCCTGACTCTTGGTGGGATTTTGTGTTCACTCACACAACCCACATCTATAACTGTACTCCGGTAGCTCGCCTACGATGGCACACCCCCCATGAAATGCTTAAGGGGGAGATGCCTAACATCGACCACCTCCATGTTTTTGGCTGTGGAGCCTTTGTCTACCTCCCAGCCATGGCTAGAGCAAATAAGATGGCTCCCAAATCAGACCTAATGACCTATATCGGTGTTGCCCCTGGCAATGAGCGCAATTTCTTGTTTATGTGCTCCACCAACGCAGTGTTCACTGCTGCCCATGCCGTCTTTGATGAGCATCACTTCCCTCACTGCCCCAAAAACAGGTGTGAACCTCTTGAGAACCATTTTGGAAGGGCAAATCCAAGACCTACCACCAATCGACCAGGGAATCCCCCTGAAGATATCGACAGTGATGACGATGTGGAACACGACCATGGCTATCCACATCCCCAAGCACAGGATGACGATTCAAAGCGTGAGGAACCCCAGGCTCCTGAGGAAGAGCCTAATCAAATAAATCCTCCACATATGCCATCTCCAGTGCCTCCACTGGCACTGAGAACGCCTTCACCGGTGAGAAATCTGCCACCTCCGGGACCACAGCGCCCTGGCCGAGCTGAACACCACCAGAATGCACCACACCCTCCTGCAGTTAATATACCTGCCCACCCCCAACATGAATGTAGAGCGCCATTGCGCCCCGGTAATGTGTATGGTGAGCGGCAACATCCTGTTGAGCAACTCTGGGATATCAAAAGTGCCTTGCGATGGCGAGAAACAGTGGGTGAGGCCCCTAGGCCCCCACAACTGGACACACCAGACCATGTTCCTGGTGGTTTCCCCAACACCTCTGCAACACCCAGTGAGGAAGATGTGCAAAAGATGTGCGAGGAAGGGGGAGCAAACCTAGTCCATTTTCTGATGGGCAAAGCCCTCACAACCTGCGAGCCTCAATATGAGAGCGTCTGCAACTGGTCCTACAAGGACATTGCTCACTTACCCCAAGCTGAGCCGAAACTCTGGCGACATGCTTGCCAAGAAGAGCTTGATGTGCTGTGAAAGTGCAAAGTCTTTGAGCTAGTTGACCGTCCCCGAGACCGGAAGGTCATAAAGAATCAATGGGTCTTCAACATGAAGTCGGATGGCTGCAAGAAAGCCCACTTAGTAGCAAAGGGCTTCTCCCAGGTCAAGGGATTAGATTTCGACTAGGTCTTCTCACCAGTTGTGCACTTTGAAACAGTGCACCTTATGCTTGTGCTTGCCGCACTTGAGAATTGGTATATTACTGGACTCAATGTTCAGAGCACCTACTTGTATGGCAAGCTCGACGAAGAAATCTATATGGAACAACCCAAAGGGTTTGCTGTTCCCAGGCAAGAGCACAAGGTACTCCACCTTTGGCATGCCCTCTATGGCCTTAAACAGGCTGGCCTAGCTTTGTGGCACACACTTGATGAGTCTTTGAAAGAGCTCAGGTTTGAGTGCCTTAAGTCTGAAGCAGGCATCTTCTTCTACAAGAAGAAAGACACCAACATTGTCATCAGTATCATATATGTTGATGACACACTATTCTGTGGCCCTAACAAGGCTGTTGTTGATGCCATCAAAGCACAATTCATATGCAAATGGGAGTGCAGAGACCTTGGAGAACCTAATGAGTTCCTCCAAATGCGAATCACTCACAAAGGTCACGCTATCCACTTGGATCAATGCGTGTACCTCCAAAAGGTCGTCGAACACTGTGGCATGCTAAACGCAAAGTCTGCAAGCACCCCACTGCTGGCTGGCTACTATGCTGCCAAGAATACAGAGCCTGTTGATGCGGATCTCCACTCCCATTTCCAGACAGTAATAGGGTTCCTTCTGTACCTTATATTGGACACTAGGCCCAACATTGCCTTTGCAGTCACCTATCTCTCATGCCATGCCGTGAACCCATCTCAGGACCACCTGAATAAAGCACTGTATATCTGTCGCTACTTAATTGGGACGTCTACATACTCCCTAGTATACAATGGTGGATCCGGTGCTGGACTGATTGCATGCACGGACTCAGATTGGGGATCAGACCCTACCTCTCGCCTCTCACAGACAGGTTTCTACCTGAAGCTTGCAGATGGCCTGATTAGTTGGACTTCTTGTGCGCAGGAGACTATTGCGTACTTGTCCACTGAGGCTGAATACATGGCTTTGAGTGATTGTGCTCACCAAGTTACTTGGATTCAAAGTTTGCTCAGTGAGCTTGGCTATAAGCTGAAAGCTATCCCGATTTGCAGTGATAATCAGGGGTCCATATTTATGGCATCCAACCCTGTAACAGAGCCTTGCTCCAAGTACATCAACATCTGCTACCACAAAATCCGCAAGTCAGTCGCAAAAGGTAATGTGGAGCTATTCTTCATTGATGGTGCTGAGAATCCCGCCAATCTGCTCACCAAGAACTTACCACGCGAGAACTTTGCAAAGTTCAGAGCTCAACTAGACTTACAGTTTTCCTCTGGCAGCATCTAGCACCTTATTCGCTGAAGTGCTCTACATGCAGCACAGCAAGGGGGAGTGTTGAAGTCACATGTGCACCCGGCGTAAACTGTCAACAAAGTGCACACAAGACTGCAACCCATATTAGTGCAGGCTTAGTAATAGTCCTCTTTAGAGTAGATGTTACATGTCACATGTCACATGTCATGTGTCACAGTCATGTGTCACAATGTTTGTTGTATATAAACAACGTTCATCACTTATATAATATAACAGCTCTTGACCAGCTACCGCTATCATCTCAGGTTGTGCACTCCACTCAACAGGTGAGTTGGAGTAGCAGTTCCTCTACATATATAGGTATTGCTTCAACATTGAGATGTATGGTTTCATGGATAGTGATCCATGAAACATTTAATTAGCTGTGGAGGGATGGTGGGATCATGGCAGCCAGATGCTGGTAATTGTGGAGTGCATGTGTGTTCAGAAGGAAAGCATTGGTGGATGAATGGCTGACAAGGTCCTTTGTTCTTGTTGTTACTAAATGTTCCTGTTGTTCTGCAACCTGTTTTACTGCATTACATGCAGAGGCAGAGCAATCATGCTAAACATTGACAGTACACAAGACATCCTTCAAAACTATCAGTAAAAATAAAAACAAAAGGATTGTTATCACCATTGATGGAACAACAATTTTAACATCTGGGACCATGAACTTCATGCAGGGCACATGAAGTTGTGGATGAATCTGTGGGAGAAAATCAAGTGTGTCTCTAATAGTAATTATCTTTTGTGTTTTACTCAATAGTCATTGTTTGATAGTTCTCACGATGTGAGATCAATGCCCCATATCAAAAGGAAGTTTGGACATTTGATGTCTATGTTTGCCCATTATGGGACTGGGCCCTTGACCTTTTGCATAACCCTCTTCTTGCATCACACTTTGTGTGGGATGCACAATGAGTTTACCATCATAATGGCACCAAGTATGAGCACTTCTTCAGTGAACCATGGACTGGAGACAGATGGTGGGATATTGATATTCAGGTACTAGTCATGGTATTCCAAGTCTGCCCATCACTCTATGCTGTCCCATTTGCATTTATTCTGTATGCAGATAAGACAAAGTTGTCTTCACTTGGCACAGTCAAGGGGTATCCTGTCATTGCCCATTGTGCAAACTTACCAGTTCATATATGAAACAGTGATCAGATAGGAGGGGGTTGTGTTGTTGGCTGGTTACCAATTTTACATTTACATTCTTTTGAGTGTGTTGATTGTAATACCAAATGATATCACCTTTTAGGTTCCAGAGGCTGCATCTGATGAAGGCAAAACATCATATGCTAATAAATGTGTTGTCTGGCATGAAGCATTTCTCAAATTTCTTGAGATGGTGATAGAGTTGTCAAAGACAGGTTATGCTCACAAATGCTATGATGCCATTCTACATTGGCTTTTCCCACTCATTCTTATACTATCTTCTGATTATGAAGAGCAGTGAGTTGTAACTTTCTGTGCACTGTGCACTTACTAAATCTTATTATTCATTTAAATAATTATGTAGGTGTGTGATGGCACTTTTACATGGTGTTAACTCAAAATGCCCCTGCCCTATCTGTTTTGTACCTCTTGAAGAACTTCATGACCTTACAAAAAATCATCCTTTGAGGATAATGGAGCAGGGGAGGTTGGCTCTAGAGGCCTGGGAAGCTAAGAAGTCAGTGGGTGAGGAAAGGTTAAAAGCATTTGGTTTATGTCCTGTACAGGTGAGTTATGCATTGCTACTTGTCAAATTAACAATAATATAACCCTCTGGTTTCAATGCCAGAATGTCTTCTGGAGGGTTGAAAACTCAGATCCTCATGTAGGAAAAACCTAAAACGCATTACAATGCATTTTTTCGTCATGCTTGTGTCATGTTTTTACCATATTTGGTAGGCTCTATGATTACATTACATTGCAATGACTGAAATGCCTGCAATCAAAATCTGAGTAACAGTGACGGTCATGCAAATGTCACAATGTGCATTGCGGGATTTCACTAAATTTTGAGCAGATTTCAAGCATTACAATACAATGTAATTGTCAAGTTATACCATATATAGTAAAATGTGACAAAGTGTGACATTGCAATGAGTTTTAGGTTTTTCCGACACATGATGCATTAAGCATTGATAAGTTGCACTTGGGTGACCATGGCCTCTTTGGTAAACATATGCTCTGAGATCTGAAGACCATTCTCAAGGCACTTGGTCATGGGACTCAGGCATGTGTAGAAGAGAAGTATGGCTCATTTTCAAATCTGATATTCTCTTCTTGCTAATGTGTTTGTTTGACATTATCACCAATGTTTCACTTTTTCCTCAATGGCAGAATCTTCATCATTTTGATACTTTCATTCACATCGCATTTACTGATGGAAACAAGATGTGTGATTTGGGAAAGTGTAAGTGTTTGCTGGCTCTGATAACTGATAGTCACACCCTCAAGAACATGACCTGTGTATATTGAGGGTAGGTGATGGTACAGTGATAGAGTAGTTAAAAGATAGTTAGTTTATGTAATTAGCACCAGTGCTATATATATGGTGCTTCTGCTTACATAAGCAGAAGCACTACTAAACTGGTCAGCAGTAAAGGGAGATTACACCCTTTACACCCTCCCCTTATAGAGTCCATCCAAGGACTCTTGTAACGAAGCAAAGCACATGGGATATCTCATGCAGTAGTAGATGGAAGTCATGTATATTATAATGGGGACAAAAATAATCAACAGAATGTGTACCTAACTGACAGATGCCTGAAGCGAGAAGGAAACAGGAGAGAAAAGCAAAAGGAACAAATAAAGAAGTGACCAGTTGAGGGTCACAACACCTTTCGACAAGAGGGTTGTGCCTCTCTGATGATGGTAACACGACTGGTTGGCGGTCACGTTGTCGCATCAGGGTGACTCTTCATTTTAGTGAGAGGGTTGCACCTCTCAGGATGACCAGTCGCTCCCCAGGTCAGTCCTACATCTGCAGTGGACCAGAGTGGTCGACGTCCATCTGGTCCCCCAGAGGGTTCCACAGTGGGCCAGGGTCATTGTCGTCCCAGGAGTCCTCACTGAAGCTGTTGTATTCCTCTTCTTCATTAGAGGGCAGCGCCTTGCGACAGCTACGACACTTCTATTTTTGCTTGGGGGCCAGGTACCCTGCCACTACGTCAATTCCCATGAGGGAGAGGGTATCATCAGGGTGAGACTCTATGTCTTGGAAGTTGGTCAGCCTCTCTGCTCGTTCCACCCTGTCTTCGTAGTATTTGAGGGACTGCTCAAGTCCCTCCAGGGCAGTCTCTGCAACTCCAAGCTCCAAGCTTATTTTGACGTTGGGCTCTCGTCCAGCTGCATCGACCTGCAGCGCCGCTACCACCCACTCATGCAGGTCATCAGCTTCTTGGAAGCTGAAGCCATTCTGGGCAAGGTGCCCAGCGACCACGAATGGAGACAGTGCTTTATTGGTTGATTCAGACCAAGGGGATGTGCAACCTGGCACAATTATTCACCCCTCTCGCTCAATGATAGCTCTGTACTGTCCCAGGACCATGAACAGCCGTGCAAAGCTGCAGTGCCAACCATTATGGTTGGAATCATACTGGAAATGAGGGGCAAAGTACCCCTTGAGGATGAATCCTCTGAGCCTCCAATCAGTTGGGGGCTCTTGGTGCTTGGGGTCAGTCTTTTTATGAACCCCAGCAAATTTCTTTGCACAGCTGGTGCAACTCAATCGGTGGATGAAGTTGCACCATTCTGTGATCTCGTCTCCCCAGCTGGGAGCTCCTTTTGGCAGTCCGTCGTGCTGGTGGGTGGTGTGATTCCTCCGTGTTAGGATCAATGGAGGTATGGTCATTGGCAGGGGTTGCCAGCTGGAGGACATCACTCTGAATGAGCGAGTGCGCGCTTTGGCAGGGGCTGGCACTGGCAACGACAAGGTGGCAGGGGGTCATGCCACCTTAGGAGCATGGGGGAATGATGACGAGACAGTGAGCTGTGCTGCCTCAGTGGCTGGGGGTAGCGATGATGAGGCGATGGAGGGTTGTGCCACCTCGGGGGCCAGAGGAGGAGGCTGGGATGTGGCCTCAGAGGGTTGCTCCCCTTCTGTGTGGCTGTTTCCTCACTCAGCCCATTTCGCCTGCTTGTATCCCTCACACTTGCTGGGGGGGTGCCAGTGCTTGAATTCATGACTCATCACACTATTTTTGAGGGGCTTGACCCTCGTATGACGGTCTGTATCCACCATGTATTGATTGAGCCAAGGGCGTAGAACTCATCGAGTTCAGTGGTTGTATTGAGCAGGTGTACTGCTCCTGGCCAGATGGCACCAGTGATCGGGGGTGCGATGCCTCGACGAATGTTTCTGAGGACATTCTCCCTATGGGGGTCCTCAAACTGGTACAGACAGTCATTGAACTGTATGTGTAGGTATTTGGTGCCATCCAGCAGCACTGTTACGACCATTTCCAGCTCCAGGTCTTATCCGGTCACTCCGGTCGCATTGCAGCACTCTAGCCCAACTCCGGTCGCTCACAGTTACTCCGGTCACGGTCGCGCAGATATGCCTCCATTAAGTACGACCCTTGGACTATCCTCTGTTCGCTCGTTACCACACCTCGCCGTTTACCCTGCCTTGATGTGAGTTCTCCGTGAACTTGATATATCCCATACCTTGTAGCATTTTCACCGGACCTGACTTTATTTTACTCGGACCTGACTTAGTACTTTCTCCGGTTATCCCTTGTCCGCTTTTTAGGCTGTTTACTTGTCACCGTAAGTACTTGTCCCTAGTTCTTACTTAGTATAAGTACTCTGTAGATTATCCTGTATTCTTCAGTCTGAAATCAACCATAGTCACTACTCCAGTTTCTGCCTGTCTCCGTACCTCTTGACCGGAACCTACGCAAAGGATCAACGCTCGTTGTCCTTAGTCGTTGAATCCAAGCGGTCACCAACTCCGGCCGGACTAACTCCTTGTCCAGCCCCCTGCCCTTGTCCTTTGTCCGTTTTTGTCCGGACTTGACCGGACCCCCTATCAGAGTAGACCCGGACTTGACAAGCACATTTACTCAGTTAGGGATTTCTCCCCAGCCAAGTAGAGGAAACATTGTTTCCTCTGGATTTTCAAGCTGTCCTGCCAATAAGAACCTGGACAGCTCAGCGACATTGATGTCCATGGCGCCGAAGATTGTGCCCGGCAAGTTAGGACGGAAGCAGGTACGACCTGGGGATCATGATTGCAATCGAGAACAGTGTTCTCCAGAGTATGATGTGGGTGTTACACTGCTCCCTTCCCCTGGGGAAACAAGATGTTCCTCCAAGGGTCGACTGGACAGGCCCGCCCCAGTGGGGTCCTCTGGACAGGCTGAAGGGATGTACATTGAGAGCAGGCAAGCCTGCTCGAATGCAGTGGAGGTCTGCTGCTGCAAGAAGGTGGAGGCCTTCTCTGCCTCTTCAGTGTGCTTGCGCCAATAGTCGTGTTTGTGACACATCAACGCAAGGTCATCCTCAAGGCCAGACATGCAGGCATTCCACCCAAAGGCATGCGCGAGGCACCATAGGCAGTCTTCACGCATGTCCATGATGGACGACATCTCCAGGATGATGTCCAGGGAGATGTGCTTTGGTACTCCAAGCACGTGGGGCACTGGTGGTCCTTGCCATGGAGTAGAAGACTGGTAGTGGTGGCACACCACTGGTTGGGGGAAGGAGAAGCGTCGTGTGCTGCTACACACCAACGTTTCTTGTGTCGCCCTTCATGAGAAGGGGGATGAGAATGATGAGGGGAGGGTGAGCGAGGCATCCTCCTCTTGTCAGAGCAACAACAAGCCCGGTCCTGGTGGGACATGGGCTTGTCAAAGGTGTCGTCTGTGCGACTACAGCACCCAGACGGGGAAGGTGAGCTGCAGCGGTTGTCAGACATGATAGTTATCAGCATGGTGAGAGTGCAGTGGATGTGGTAATAGGAAGAGAGCAGGACAGGCAAGGAATGAGGCGAAAATTGATGGAAGTCAAAATTGAAAGTCAGTGAATATATGGAAATTGACAGTGGACCAAAACAATGGAGACTCTTGACACATGTAATCCAGACCGATGCATGCTGGCAGTACCAATGATCACATGAGGTAACTGTGAGAGTTCCACACTTGTTTGCTTCAATGCTGCTTTCTAGACTACCATGTAGTCATTCATGCACACATAGTGTGCGCTGACTGCCCTTGGGCAATCATTGTACTGACTGAGCTCCATGGAGCTCGAGATAATCATCCAATGCTTCAAGGTCCCTGCAGTGTGCATGCGGCTCCCAAGTAGAGTCACCCAAGTTCCATTTCACCAAGAATTCAACTTTATTGCCCACCCAGCGGTGGGCAGTTATCTCATTGACAAGCCATTTGGCGTCATCTGGGTTGCCCATGTTGTAGAAGGCTTGGGCTCATGCTGCCTCAGCAAGTTGACATGGAAGGTAGGGTGTATTCGTCGATCTTTGAGCTGCCTCAGCAGCTCAATAGTATAATTATCCATTGTCAGATTACTCGTGATGACTCTCATTGGTCCAATGTATTTGGGCAAGAGCTTTTGAGCTTGTCCCTTAGGCAAGGTAAGGTTTTTGGTTGACAGATACACTAACTCCCCCACATCCAGTGTTGGGGAATCCTTCCTTTTTTTATTAGCATGATGCATTTGTATCACACAGCTCTCAATGATGGCATCAAGGGCCATCACTAGGTTGTCCTGTGCCTGGTGGACGAATCCTTGGATGCCAGGTGCCATCTTTGGAGCACTTCTGTGCTCAAGTTGTGCCATTCGGGGCATATATCTGTATGTGAGTTCGAAGGGTGCGAACCCAGTCGATCCACTCATGCTCGAGTTGATCGTGAACTCAACCATGGGTACCTTCTCAACCCAGTCCTTCTGATCTGGTGAGATCATGCTGCGCAGGATCTGCACGATTGTCCTGATTGAGCATTCAGACACTCCGTCCGTTTGGGGGTGAAATGCTGTTGACATCAGGAGCTTTACTCTGAGAAGTCGATGTGTTTCTCTCCAAAATTGTGACGTGAACTTGGTGTCTTGGTCAGAGACAATTGTCTCGGGTAGTCCATGTAGACAGACAATTTCTTTCATGAAGAGCCATGCTGATTGCGAGGCTTGGACAGTCATAGTCACTGGCACCAAGTGTACCAGTGAAGTCATGTGACAGAGCACGACCCACAAATAGTCATGCTCACCTTGTTCAGGGAACAGTCCCATCAAATCTATTGTGATGGAATTCCAGGGTCTTCGGGGAATCGGCAGAGAATGTAACAGCCCCACTGGTTTCTCATTGCTCATCTTCATTGTCTGGCAGACAGGGCACGATCAACAGAATCGATCTACTTCCTTGCCAAGTCCTGGCCACCAGTACCACCTGCAGATATAATCTGCCATTCGCAGCACACCTAGGTGTCCCAGCACCTTGTGTGCATGATCAATGATACATGCAGTCATCAAGTCCCCCTTCCATCGTGTTTGTGGAATGCAGAGGACTCTTTCTCCTCCACTGTTCATGGCGTGGATCAGCCCACCATCCATGCTGAATGTGGGGTGATGCTTTGGCTTCTCAGCCACTTTTGCAAGTACCGGGTCATCTTTATATCTGGTCCTTACAGTTCCCATGAAGCTGTCTTGCTGTTGGAAATGAGCGCAGTGTGAGTCAAAGTGTGGATTTGGGTCAGAGTAATAACCCAAACACAACACCAACAAAGGACTACGAAAAGTGCGAGTGGTGGTTTACCTCCGTGGTGTCCAGAGAGGATATGCTGAGGAGGGGGAGAGGGGATCTACACCAATAGGGTGATGCAGACAGAGATGCAGGATACTCCTGGGGTACAGGAGCAGTAGATGACAAAGGGGATAGATGTCTGGACTCTTCCTATAGCCTAGGAAGTGTCAAAGCGGGGATTGGGGTGACTGAGACTGAAGTAGCAATACTACACCTAGAGATTGGTGCAGCAGAGGGGCAAGGGGGCTCCTGACGTCCAGAAGCAATTGGAGATGAAGGATAGACAGGCTAGACTCCGCTTGAGCCTAGAGAAAGACTTGGACTTGAATAGATTGGATAAACTTGAAGATATTGAGCCTTTAGACCTTCACTGAAGCCTACA
>Ga0307518_10001638_pt1 | contig 16507 bp, 14 predicted proteins | sample 25_EM_MG_FD_203889 | JGI IMG/M metagenome (GOLD analysis project Ga0307518, IMG submission 203889) | Populus trichocarpa ectomycorrhiza microbial communities from riparian zone in the Pacific Northwest, United States - 25_EM | ecosystem: Host-associated > Plants > Roots > Unclassified | place...
CAGGGTGGTTGTCAATTTCCGGCAGGCTAATAGCCTCTAATCATGCTTGACCATAGTCCAATAACCTATTAGTACAATTGTTAGACAAGTTAATATGTAATGGTAGTGGGAAACTTACCATTAGCTCTGGCACTAGAATTTGTTGTGTAGTCAAGTAACCTATTGGTACCATTGTTAGATAAGTTAATATTGTAGTAGTGCCAGGAAACTTACCATTAGCTCCGGCACTAACATTTGTTGTGTTGAGCCCACTCCTACATAGTAGGAAAAGGCATTTGTTTGGTCTGGTTTGCCATGTTGCGCAAGAGGTGTGACAAACAGTGTCCACAATATCGTGTTTTTCGCATTTTTGGGCAATTAGTCAAATTTCAGACCCACAGTGGCAGTGACAACTACCAACTGGGACTACACTTTTGCTACACAACAATTGTACTACACATTTTTGGTAATTAACACTACAACACAAATACTACACAACACAACTACTCCGCATTTTTGGTAATTAACACTACAACACCAACACAACACAACTACTACACATTTTTGGTAATCAACACTACACAACACATCCTAATTGATACTATGCATTTTTGGTAATCAACACAACACAACTACTCCGCATTTTTGGTAATTAACACTACAACACAAACACAACACAACTACTACACATTTTTGGTAGTCAACACTACACTGCAAACACTACACAACACATCCTAATTGATACTACACATTTTTGGTAATCAACACTACAACACAAACACAACACAACTACTCTGCATTTTTGGTAATTAACACTACAACACAAGCACAACACAACTACTACACATTTTTGGTAATTAACATTACAACACAAACACAACCCAATTACTCCGCATTTTTGGTGATCAACACTACAACACAAACACAACACAACACTTCCTAATTGACACTACACTTTTTACTACACTTTTTGGTACACTTTTATTACACTTTTTACTACACTTTGACTACACTTTTGGTACACTTTTACTACACTTTTTACTACACTTTTTACTACACTTTTTACTACACTTTTACTACACTTTTACTACACTTTTGGTACACTTTTATTACACTTTTATTACACTTTTTACTACACTTTGACTACACTTTTACTACACTTTTACTACACTTTTTTGGTACACTTTTATTACACTTTTACTCCACTTTGACTACACTTTTGGTACACTTTTCACTACACTCTTTTGGTACACTTTTATTACACTTTGACTACACCTTTGACTACACTTTAACTACACTTTTGTGGTACACTTTTATTACACTTTTTACTACACTTTTACTACACACTTTTGGTACACTTTTATCACACTTTTTACTACACTTTGACTACACTTTTGGTACACTTTTTACTACATTATTTGGGTATGCTTTTTACTACACTTTTTACCAAAAAAGTGTAGTATCAATTAGGATGTGTTGTGTTGTGTTTGGGTGGTAGTGTTGACTGTAATCAATACTACAACACAAACACAACACAATACTTCCTAATTGATACTACATTTTTTTGGTAAAAAGTGTACCAAAAGTGTAGTCAAAGTGCCACAAAAAGTGTATCAAAAAAGTGTAGTAAAAGTGTAATAAAAGTGTACCAAAAGAGTGTAGTCAAAAGTGTAATAAAAGTGTATCAAGAAAGCATAGTAAAAGCATAGTAAAAGTGTTCAAAAGTGTAGTCAAAGTGTAGTAAAAAGTGTAATAAAAGTGTACCAAAAGGTGTAGTAAAAAGTGTAGTGTCAATTAGGAAGTGTGGTGTTGTGTTTGTGTTGTAGTGTTGATTACCAAAAATGTGTAGTGTCAATTAGGAAGTGTTGTGTTGTGTTTGTGTTGTAATGTTAATTACCAAAAATGTGTAGTAGTTGTGTTGTGCTTGTGTTGTAGTGTTAATTACCAAAAATGCGGAGTAGTTGTGTTGTGTTTCTGTTGTAGTGTTAATTACCAAAAATGTATAGTATCAATTAGGATGGTTGTGTTATGTTTGTGTTGTAGTTGACTACCAAAATGTGTAGTACCAATTGTTTTGTAGTGCTGTGAGAGTAAATTGCTGGAGAACTAGGGCTTTCTTGGGCTTCTGGGATGCTGTAGTCTACTGTGGGAACATTACAAACTCTGTGGAAATCTGTCATACTCTGGCACATTTTTGTGGATTTGCTGATGCATACTTGACACATGTCAGACAAATGTAGACATTTGTAACTTTGCTGATGTACTATATGCAGTAGCCAGAAAGTAGAAGGGAACATAGCAGAAACATAACAAAGAGTCTGTAGATGGCAAATGGATGAGTAAAACTATGTTGCAGTGAGCCCTAATCCCATGGTAAGGTATGGATATCTGTTAGTATCATTGAAATGAAATGAGAGAGTAAAAATGAAATATACAATGAAAGAAACATGGGAACAGGAATAAAGGTACTCCTACTAACAATGGTCATTTTCCTATATGCCCCATATAGTTACATTCTATCCACTTGGAACCATGAACCATCCTGCTCAAGTCAAGCTTGGTATGTTTTCCAATAACAAATAACCTATAGGGTGAATATAATGATGGCCTTGGCATATATGATGGAATCCACAGAAGCAGATGACCTGCTGGGCTAATAGTCCATCCATCACTGTCTAATTCAAGTAAAGCCCTGACATTAAAATCACTTTCTGGGATATACACATTGGAATCCAGCAAGGCATGAGATGGAATTGAAGAATAGCAGACTGAGTGAGAGATCTGTCTTGGCATGTTGTCAGAGTGCAGATTAACTACAGTATCTGTGTGACAATTCCATATGTGTATGGTATTGTCATTTGAACCAGAAACAACATTCTGACCATCTGGTGAGAATGCCACCGACAATACTGAGTTAGTGTGCCCTGTGAGAGGGCTACCCAGCTGCAGTACAGTCTCAGCATCCCACAAACATATGGTCTTGTCTCTGGAACCTGATGCAATCCTCTTGCCATCTGGTGAGAATGCCACTGAGGATACTGAGTCAGTGTGCCCTGTGAGAGGGCTACCCAGCTGCATTCCAGTCTCAGCATCCCATAAACATATGGTCTTGTCTCTGGAACCTGATGCAATCCTCTTGCCATCTGGTGAGAATGCCACTGAGTATACTGAGTCAGTGTGCCCTGTGAGAGAGCTACCCAGCTGCAGTCCAGTCTCAGCATCCCACAAACATATGGTCTTGTCAAAGGAACCTGATGCAATCCTCTTGCCATCTGGTGAGAATGCCACTGAGGATATTGAGTCAGTGTGCCCTGTGAGAGGGCTACCCAGCTGCAGTCCAGTCTCAGCATCCCACAAACATATGGTCTTGTCTGTGGAACCTGATGCAATCCTCTTGCCATCTGGTGAGAATGCCACTGAGTATACTGAGTCAGTGTGCCCTGTGAAAGGGCTACCCAGCTGCAGTCCAGTCTCAGTATCCCACAAACATATGGTCTTGTCTGTGGAACCTGATGCAATCCTCTTGCCATCTGGTGAGAATGCCACTGACCATACTGAGTCAGTGTGCCCTGTGAGAGGGCTACCCAGCTGCATTCCAGTCTCAGCGTCCCACAAACATATGGTCTTGTCTCTGGAACCTGATGCAATCCTCTTGCCATCTGGTGAGAATGCCACTGAGGATACTGAGTCAGTGTGCCCTGTGAAAGGGCTACCCAGCTGCAGTCCAGTCTCAGCATCCCACAAACATATGGTCTTGTCAAAGGAACCTGATGCAATCCTCTTGCCATCTGGCGAGAATGCCACTGAGGATACTGAGTCAGTGTACCCTGTGAGAGGGCTACCCAGCTGCAGTCCAGTCTCAGCATCCCACAAACATATGGTCTTGTCTCTGGAACCTGATGCAATCCTCTTGCCATCTGGTGAGAATGCCACTGAGTATACTGAGTCAGTGTGCCCTGTGAGAGGGCTACCCAGCTGCATTCCAGTCTCAGCATCCCACAAACATATGGTCTTGTCTGTGGAACCTGATGCAATCCTCTTGCCATCTGGTGAGAATGCCACTGACCATACTGAGTCAGTGTGCCCTGTGAGAGGGCTACCCAGCTGCATTCCAGTCTCAGCATCCCACAAACATATGGTCTTGTCTGTGGAACCTGATGCAATCCTCTTGCCATTTGGTGAGAATGCCACTGACCATACTGAGTCAGTGTGCCCTGTGAGAGGGCTACCCAGCTGCAGTCCAGTCTCAGCATCCCACAAGCACATGGTCTTGTCTCTGGAACCTGATGCAATCCTCTTGCCATCTGGTGAGAATGCCACTGACCATACTGAGTCAGTGTGCCCTGTGAGAGGGCTACACAGCTGCAGTCCAGTCTCAGCATCCCACAAACATATGGTCTTGTCTGTGGAACCTGATGCAATCCTCTTGCCATCTGGTGAGAATGCCACTGAGTATACTGAGTCAGTGTGCCCTGTGAGAGAGCTACCCAGCTGCAGTCCAGTCTCAGCATCCCACAAACATATGGTCTTGTCTGTGGAACCTGATGCAATCCTCTTGCCATCTGGTGAGAATGTAACAGAGGTCACATAATGATGATGTCCCCTAATTGTGAGCTGAAGGTTTGGCCAGCCTGGCTCTCCTCCATCAACAATTTGGGCCAAATTTGAGTACTTGGGTGAGAATTGTTTATAGACAATGGATTGTACTGGAGAGAATGGCAAAGCTGAGACATACAAGTGTGGTGTGCTTTTCATGATGGCACCACCAAATACTTGGACAAACTTGATGGCATCCCTTGCTATTGCTGATGCTTGTTCAAAGGTATCATCCTTCTAAATATTCTCATTAGCAGTGTTGATTAGGATCAGCTTCCTCATAAACATACCTCCAACCATGAAGCTATAGTTGCCAGATGTGAAGGCACAACATTGAGCACTTTCAATAAGCTGAGTGCTTCAATCCAGAAAAGCAGTTTGTCCTTCAATACCAACTCTATGTTTTGTGCCAAGTTTTTTGTGAATTGTGCCTCCTGAACATGAATGGCCCAGAGTCGACAGGCATAAGACAAGTGAGCAGGGATGTATTCATGAACTCGCCAGTCCAGGTTAGTTACCTTGGAGTTTGGTAGGTATGAGGTTTCCAATTGACAGATATTGAAACACAGCCCAGTTTGCATGACTTGAACACAAGCCCAAGCGAGCTGACAATGGACATCTTCCATTTCGATAGCAAACTCCATACTCCGTGCAGAATCAGTCAAGAAATCATAGAATGATGCATGTAGGGCACGGACTGGAGTTGATGCATCAGCAATGCCACTCAGTAGGGCACCCATCGGGTTAAGGATCGCCTTGATATCAGAAACATCGAGGTCCAGGAAGTTGCACCACATCACATTCAACGACTCCACTGGGAGAGGCTCCTGGGTCCACACTATTTGCCGCATCACAGAGCGGAATCGTGCAAGTGCCTTCGGCTTGTTCTCGACGATGTCTCGCAGAATTGTAAGGTACATCTCGTCCAAAAGTCCCTTCCTTTCCTTAGGTGAGACGGAGACCAAATCCTCATATCGCTCCATGGCTGTGAACCCAGCTTTGTGTGATTTGACGAACTCGCAAGCCAACCGAGCCCACTCAAACAACCCATCCGCCTGCCGTACGAGGAATGAAATTTCTTCAGTAGTGAAACGATCCATCACTCTTCCTAGCTGATCAGAAACGTACAGACGAATGTCATGTTCAGCGCTCGCGATAGAGATGTCGTTCATGGATTTGGATGTGATGTGTGGAATACCCTGCAGGGCCTCCATGATGTCAGGTAAAGGGCGGGATGTAATGAGAACACGAAAGCTGGACGGGAGCTGGGCAACCTGTACAGAAGCGAGAACACTGAGAATATGTTTCCGGGAAGCCTCGACACCGGTCTCATCAAGTGCATCGATCACAATGACCACTCGCCCAACCATGGACGCTGCAGCTTTGGAAATGGGATCCAAAATGAACTTCTGCCACTGCCGCTTCACATCGCGCGTGGTGGATAGTGCTTTGTCACCTGCAATGACCTCCGCTACAATCCGCTTGAAAGTAGGGTCACGATCAGCAAGATCATGTGCAATAGTGGTGAATATCTTTTCGTGGCGACGTTCCACCTGTTGATCACGGGCGAAGCAAAAACATGACCCAAGGGCTCCAAGAGGTTCAAACCAGTTGGCGATAGTATGGGCAATGGCTGATTTCCCTTTGCCTGCTTGGCCATGGAGCCACAACACTCGAGGGGTATCAGACTCCGACTTATTGATCCAGTCTACAATGTCCGCCAGGATATCGACCCTCGTGCCTTCCAAACAGACTTTGGTGGTGTCTAATCCAGCACCACCTGCGTAGGCAAGCTGGCCAAGGGTGGCCTTTTGATCTACATGGCAATCACTTAGGACAAGTCACAGTCGTGTGGAACCCAACCTTACCTATGGTTTCGATACTGCTCAGGGCATGACGAATGGCACCTTGCACATGGTGGACACCTTCTAGGGCACACCGAACATCCTCTCGTATGTCTTTGACGCCATGACGCACATGCTCCACAACGTCGCGAATGTTCCCAGCATCGGTTGAGATATGGTCAGCCTTGGCAGCAAGCCCGTGAACAGCCACCCATGTATCCCGGCATATAAGGTCCCGACACTGCTGCGTCAAGACATCCAGCGCATTTCCATAGGTAGTAATCGCAGTATTGGTTTCAGACAAAACATTCTTCATCGTTCTTTGCCCTTCATAAAGAGATATTAGCCGAACATTGAAGCTCAAGTACGAGTATGACATACAAAAGCTTTTCGTTTTAGAATACGACTGGATGAACACCACGCAGTTGGGCATCAGTTTGGAGATTTCCGATAGAGGTTCCTTTATCTGGGCGACATTTGTGATGGTATGATCTTCGATGAGGAAAGTATAGACATGGCTGATTTTAGACAAGAGAGCGACGACAGACTCATCCATGGTGCTCTGTGCAATAATAGTCTGTCCACATATTAAATATACTGCAATGTTTTATAACTCTGGGACGTACCTGAGCGGCCCATGATAGTGCACATAAAGCTAGTTTCGCATATGGGTGAATCTAAGCGTGATTTAGTGACGAGTGCGCCATAGGAAAGAGGACGCACATTAGAAATTGTCTGAACAACGGAGATGAAGACTTTAATGGGTTGAAGACATGAATTCACAGTATCGAGTTGATCCACAGCGGATTGGCATGTATTCACAGCAACGGACGCCTTGGCCATGCTGCTTGGCATATTATTCATCTGCAACACGCCTTCTCGTGCAGCTTCGAGGCTGGTGACTAGATCCCTCGCATCATCATCACCAGTAGGAAGAACCTGAGGCCGGATGAGACTGCAGTGAACCTGGACCCGATCTTTTCTACCACTTACCTGGAAAGGATCGGGTATGGAATCCTGCGCTTCAGAAACTTGCTGTGCAGGAGACGAAGCCGGGTTGCCGATGGTATTTGTGACGATATTGTTGAGGTCAACCTGCGATGAGGACCACATAAGATCAGTACTTAATGCTCAATGACATGCATGTTGGCCCACATTTTGAACTCCCGAAGGAGGCATATCTGTCGATACCCCAACTACTGAGACGGGATCACACTGCACAGGAGTAGCACCAGGGCTGGTTGCAGTACCATGTTCGGTTGCGAGGTTGGCATCAACAGCCTTGGTTTTGTGTCACCACAGAAATCAGAGCACAATGCAAGATAACATACACCTTGAGTCTGCATGAGCGGAATGTGTACTGCGGATGTGTCGGGGACAGGGACTGTTGCCTGCGGACGGGATACGCGGTTGATAGTCCCACACCAACTCAATGCACCGCTGCACTTACCAAATTGATTGTACTTGGGCTTTGCGCGGTGAGAGTGCTCCTTGAGGGGCTGGGAGAAAGGCCGAATAACTGTGTTGTAGAGCATTTCAGTATGGGCACCTAATACAACTGCAGTGCATACGTACCCCGCGTCCATGAAGCAAGGTATCCAAAAGTCCGCTCTTTGGCTGGCTTGTAGGAGGGTTGTCCCCAGACGATCCCTGCTGTCCCTTCGGTTAGTTTGAAGAGACGGTTAAGGAGTGAATCCCAAAGCACCTCGGCAGCAAGATTCCGATCTTTTCTGCGAAGAAGTTTGGAAAAGTGGTTCTTTTTGCTACGTTCTGGCATAATTTCAGTGGTATTCCCTTAGGGCGAATGAGAGAGACGATGATAAGTGTGGACTGAGGTGCGGCACGCTTCTAGTACAGCATGCAGCGGCTGTGCACCATGACTCGAGCATCCACACTCGATCTTGTTTAGTCAGCACCACGCCTTCAACGGAATGGACGAATCGACAACGATAATGCGTCTCAGACGACCGAAGATGACCCACAAATACCCTCACCTGGGTCCTGCACCCGCTTAATCTCACCCAACAGTGCCGCCGCCACCTTCCAGTGCACAGAATCCAGACTTCTACCATACAGGCTGCTCCGCGCGAACGATCGAATTACAGATTGCGACATACATTCAGGAGACATTTTAGTCCTGACGGGAGCCTCCTCGCTTCTTGTGGTGCGTCTGCTCTTTGCGTCTGCTTGGGTTTCTTGTATGCATGGAGTTGCTCACACCTTGTGATATGTTTCGCGACATGGCATCAAAGTATGGTCGCCTTTCACAGGCGAACTAATCCGCAACCTCAGTGGGCATACGAAGGGTCTCTCGGACATTTCGTGGTTGAGCGATGGGACATACCTTGCTTCCGCATCGGACGATACGAGTATACGAATAGTATGGAACGTCGAAACTGTACGTTTGTCTCTACTACCCATGTATCGCTCATGGAAATGATGGGTGGGCTCCTCAGGGCTCGACAACAAAACATCTACGGGGTCACACAAACTTCGTGTTCTGCGTTATGCACAAAACTCACATTGGTGGGCGTAGTAGCAGGCACGATAGTAGACAACGGCGAAACCAATCCAACCATCGCTCTTGTCCGTCGATGGGGAAGACACGTCGGGGTGGGGTGCCTCAGCCCACCAGTCTCATCACCACCACCCTTGGAGTAGCGCGCATCCTCTATTCCATCGAGGCACATACAACGTTGTTCTCTTCTCCCTCGACCCAACATCAAGTGGCTGTTCAGTGAACGGTGGCTCTGGCGGTGTAGTAGGACGAACTCTTGTGATATTTGGTCGTGAAATGATTCGATCGGGGGGAGTCTGCACCTGCTCTTGCGCACTCCCACTCCTACTGCTAAACCTTTCACCTGCGCCCGATAAACACACTGCTCCGTCTCTAGTATTGCTGGCACCGCAGCCACAGCCGTCAGTTTCAGATATCCGTTCTCTGTGAGCGACGGTGTCTTATTACTATTAGGTGTTTCTGGTCTGTACTGGAGTAAGTGGCGCCAGGGCTTGTGATCCATTTAGCGAATTTACAGTCATCGTCGTATTTGCAGTGGCCAGCTACAAATGCATCGCATATCTTTCCTGATAGTGGTAGAAGCTAGAAGACCGATAAAAAAACTGGCTCCTTGGCACGGGAGACGACTCACTCTCGCCGCTCATCATTACTCCACTGCCAATGATCCTGCATATTATGGGATAGACGTTTTCCGTTTTGCTATCATCGTGTTTCGACTTATCAAGGATGTGGGCGTTAGCGTTGCTGAATGGTATGCGAGTTTGGTTGTTGCGTCTTCCTTCATGTATACTATCGGCGTACTCGATCAACGACAAGAAAACGAAAAAAGAGGGTCACGATCGTGAGATTAGTAACCCAAGCTAAACTTACAATGTGCATTTATCCTCACTGGAACACTTCCCCGTCGCCGCAAAAAATCGACAAGGTTTCGCTAAAGTCAGGAATGACAATCTGGATTCAAGGCTCCATGAATCCGCCACCGTCCACACCACAGCTGCGCAGGGTTCGATATTCGACACTCGGATCATGTCTCTGTCTTTCTTCTCCTCTATCCTCGTATCGTTCCGCAGGTAAGAAATCCCGGCTCATAGCTACATCCGTGTTCATACAGCCCAGCATCTTTTTCGCCAAAGCCGCCGAACTTGCCGTTGTCGGTCTCCAAGTTAGTCCGCAGTTCTTGAAACCATTTACCCACCCATGCATCATCGCAACGTCTTGAATCACGCGCATACAGGCATCCGGGAAGACGTCCTTCGTGAACGTCATTGGCTCCGGGCAAGCAAGTCTCCAGCATTATTCTAATCCCCTGCAGACTTAGCACTAACACGCGCCCACATGCAGTGGTCTGAGGACGTCGTGCCCACTGTCGCGTTCAACTTTCGTAAAGTGCGCAAGGGTGCAGTGACACTCAAAATATGGGATGTAGCTGGCCAGCCAAAGTTCCGTTCAATGTGGGAGCGGTACTGTCACGGCATGGACGCGGTCATGTGTGTGTCATTTCGTCTCTCGTCTCTTCGCTCGTGCAGTGAGGTATGCAGCACTGACACCCGAGTGAAGATTTGTCGTGGATTCTGCAGATGTATGTCTGTTTCATTACAGTAATGTTCCCCTGTTCTGGTCGTATCGAAATAACTGACTGCATATAGCGTGGCAAGTTCGATACAACAAGATTCGAGCTTCACCAGCTTCTCGCTCAGCCTGGTCTAGCAGGTGTCCCGCTACTTGTTGTGCGCCTCCCCTTCTGCATGTCCTCTGGAAGCATTTCTGACCCTTGCAATACGCGCTAGCTCGGAAACAAAAACGATATCTCGGATCATGCATCTGTAAAGGATCTCATACATGATCTGTGAGTTCGCTCTTGGTTACTCCCGCTTCTTGGTGACATGGTATTTATGGTGTACCAGCGAACTAGACAAGATCCAAGGCCGCCCTGTTTCGGTGTGTTTCTGCGCATTATCATTCCCGACGCTCATACTACGCTGTTTCAGTGTTATTCGGTATGACCTCTTCTTTGCCTGTGCGTGTTTGGCTCATGAATTGCAGTGCTCCATGAAGAGTCGGCACAATTTGTGAGTGGAGCTGCTGAAATGACTCGAACCATTCCTGAATCTCTGCAGGGATATCATTTTTCGATGGCTGACAGAACGCAGTCATTGATTTACGCCATGTCAGGAATGCAGACCAGGCATATTTAACCCCCTATGTACATGCGCTAAGATTTTATACGTAGTTTTCACGTTCCTCGTTCTGATCAATCCTCATCCATTGTATCACCACCATCATCACCGCCCCTTCTCGCCTGCTCCACAATCGCCCTCAAAAACGCACCCACACTAGTCCCTGCACTTGGAGGTAGACCAAGACTACGTACAAATCCTCCAAGCTGACCAGTCTGCAGAGCCCGATCGAGCTGAGCCACTGCTGCACGGAACGGCGGAGAGTGAATGGTTCGCTGGAGAGTCTCCGTAAGCTGGGCAGTTTGCTGTGGTGTCGGCGTGGTTGATATGGGTGACGGGAGGAGATCAGGTGGAAGGTGCGGGAAGAGAGCAGGGAGGAGTGTAGGATGGGATGTAAATAGTGGAATGAGATTGTCAGGCGTGAGAATATCCGAGAGGGCGAGCTCGTCGTCTGTGCATATTAGATGGGAGAAGGGAGAAGGGTCATAAGCAGACTCACCTGGGTCAGATGCAGTCGCAGCGGCAGCTGAAGAGGCCAACGCAGGGTCGGATGCCCGTGTGGCACCAGTGTTGGCACCCATAGAAGTGACGAGTGCACGGAGGCGCGCGAGCTGCTCAGCAGTGGCGGTTCCTGCTGGGGGCGCGGCGGCATTTGCAGCACGGGCCCTGCAAAGAGGTGTCAGGTTAGGTTAATGAAACGCACAAGACACGTCAGGCATGAGGAAACGGGGCACGTACGTCGACGACGACGAAGCGTCACTGGTCTGGGATGTAGAAGGCGCAAGGCCAGGTATTGGAGCTGGGGTTTGAGTTGGGATCCCGGAGATGTCATTCGGGTCTACAAGGAGACGGTTTAGACTCGTTACGAGCTCATCATCTTGGGCACTTGATGCGTCCTGAGGTGTAACATCAGCCTATGGAATATGTACGGAACGATGGGCTTTACCTGCATCCAGAACTAAATGGATACATGGGCTATCAGCAACGAGCCTAGTGCACAGACGGACGAAGGAATGGAAGGGGACGCACAAAATGCTTATGGTCCGAACTCTCAAACTTGAGAACATAAGTCCTCCCACTTTGATCCTGCGAAACCTTCTCAAGTCTCGCGTCTCCCGGGAATAAAATAAGATCTTCGTGTATGTTTCCCGAGGGTCGTTCTTTCCACGAGAGCCGTAGCAAGCCTTCGTCGCTGCTGAGAACGAGTGCACCTTTGGTTGGCTGTGCATCAACGAAGTGCGTGTTGGCGCGACGGATGGATCGGCCAGCTTTGAAGGCAAAGAGGGTTTGAGAGTCGGTGAGCGTGGACATCGTGGTTCAAATGGACACTTTCACTACACTAACCTACTGCTCAGTACTAAATAGTCATTTCAAGTCATCCGGAAAGTGCCGGGGCTTCGCGTTGGAGGTTGGCCCCTTCGTTTTCGACCTTCAAGAGTGGGCAATCGGACTCTGGGTAACCTCAAACTTTGTATCATTCTCAAAAATATCTAGTCGCTCCTGGTTGAGCCTTGGCAAGCTACTTATATCCTAAGCCACCATGAACCCTCAGTTGGACGTGGTACGCCATAGGTCCCTTCCCAGCAATCGTCTTAATAAACTAACAGGAAAGCAGCCACAAGGACCATCTCCAGCTCTTACTCCTGGGGCCGCTTCAACGTTGCCCGGATCCAGTGACATCAACAAGGGAAAAATAGCGAGCTTGAAGAATTCACTACCATTTGGCCAATCCAGCCAAAGTATTACGAGTTCCTCTCAAGGTGTGAGTGCACCCCCTCAAGTTCTTCAGCAAGTATGAAAAGTACAAACCATCGTGTGTTATTTGCTGAACTCTTGTCTTATAGACGCACGATGTGCAAGGGAGTTCAATCCAAGTTGAGTCAGCTCACGAGGTATGAGAGGCGGAATTCATCGATGCTATTTTTTGAGCACTCCCTACACAATAGGCGCCTGAGTCGACGAGCGAAGTCGACCAGCCAGTCGCAGCTGTGATCGAAATGGACCCTCAGCTGGACCTGATACACAACATGATTCCCCAGAGATCGTCTTCATACACTAACAGAAACCAGTCACGAGGGTTATCTCGAGCTCTTACTCCTGCGATCGTCTCACCCGGATCCGACGATATTAGGATGGGGGAAATGGTGAGCTTGAAGAATTTACTACCTAACTGGTCCAATCAAAGTATCGCGAGTTTCTCCATAGGCGTGAGTACATCTATTCAAACGGAACTATTCCAAGCTTTCCATGGAGTAAAAGAAGCAGCTCTCGTGAACTCTTTACAGCCACACGATTTGTAACAGAGATCAACCCGAGCTGCACCTGCCCACGAAGTATGATATATTGATAAACGGACGCCTAGTACTACGAGACTGGTCGCGTCGAGGTTCGTAAGCCAGGACGCGACTCAGGAGCTCTCCACTTGGGTAACACGCAGTCCGTGTTTTGTGCTATTTTCTGAGAAATCGTTGTGCCAAGATTGATGCAGCCCCAAAAGAACTCGACTCAGCAAGGCTTGTGCCCTCTGTTGCACAACACGCTATAAAGGTTGTCGGTGGGATCAACACTGCCGTCTCTCAGATAGACACCATCAGTTCGACATACCTCCTACCACTCAAGAAGTTCACCACCGTAGTCAGTACTATTGCCAGTGTATGATTTCTTACTTTACTCCGCGCAATGGTCGGGCTGATAAGTTTGTATGCAGATCCACCCTTACACTCAGATGGCCTTGGGGATACTAACCAGTGCAGCCCAGGTACGTTTTCTGGTCGCCAACGGCACGCATCTCACAGCATCCTCGTTAGGTGATCATTATGCAAGCGAACATAGATTAATTGATTTCCGACTTCCTTCTGAAAGTACAAAATGTCTACGAGTTCCTTCTTGAAGAAATTACCCTATCCAACCTTGATATGATGAAAAACACCCTCGCACGTATCGCCCAAGTGATCAGCAATTGTGCTCAGTTCATCAAGAACTATTCTGAAACGAAAAGCTTCTGTACGCCAACCCCCCTCCTTGACAACGCTCTAATCAGACTCCACTGCAGGGAAACGAGTGGGAAAGCACATCGCGTCCGAAACGCAGACCACTATCGATGATTATAACAAGGCTCTGGATGTGTTGATGCAACGATACCGCGATCGTGCAGTTTTCGACACACACATCGACGTCATTAATTTCTACCGCATCCTCGAGGACTTGAACTTAGATGGTATGGCGTATGCAAGCGGAGCTGGACTCAATACGACAAAGCAATGTCTGGATGGCACGAGAGGGGAAATTCTACGGAGATTGTTGACTGGATCCACGACCCGGACGTCAATGCGCCGCAGATCTTCTGGCTTCACGGCCGGGTGGGGAGAGGAAAATCCGCTCGCCCACACGATCGCTCTGTAGTTCAAGAACGTGGGAGGACTAGGGTCATGCCTTTGCTTCGCACGCGACAGACAGGCGGAATGTCGTGAAGAAAAGATGTTCACAACAATTTCCTGTGATCTTGCGGACCATGACCCTGCATTTCGACGCACATTGGCTAGCGTATTTACAAACAACAGCTCTCTCATGGCTACTCCCGATATCATTGGGAAAAGTTTTTTTCCTGGCACCATTGTCTCAGGTGTCGATTGGGGAAACAGGAAGTATAGTTGTGGTTATTGATGCATTGGACGAGAGTGGACCCGAGCCATCATGGAGTCACATATTGTCGGTGTTAGGATCCCCCACGAGCAGCCAAACTGCCTTCCAACTACTGCCTTCCAACTTCCGCCTCCTCATGACGTCCCGGTCATTGCCTGACATCCAGGCCATGTTGAGCATTGCTCCTCACGTCAAAGCCATGTCTTTGGATGATGTCCCTGTTGCATTTACCCAATATGATATCCATCTTCATTTACTCAAAGATCTTGAGGACATCGGAAAGAGAGAAGTCAACGAAATTGCTCAGAAAGCTGATGGCCTATTTGAGTGGGCAAGTCTTGCCTGTGAGTACATCAGACTGAATACCACTGGTGAATCAGTCAAGGAGCACTTCAGCAACGCGACAGTACATGTATCAAGAGAGGGGAAGTCTCTTCTGGACAACATGTACCACACAACTCTGGAGAGCATTGTAAGCAAGAGGCCAACTGCTCTGGTATGTTTCTGCTCCGTGATGCAGCAAGTTCTGTACACACTGGAGCCACTTCCAATCAATGGACCAGATGCAATGTGTCAACATTTCTCCCACAAGGACAGTAATTTTAATGTGGTGATTGTTCTACATTTTTTGGGTCCATTGTTAAGTGGTGTCACTGACTCATCAGCAAAACAGCACTTTTCCCACCCCAAGTTTTGACATGTCACATGAGTAATTCAGTTTCTATACTCAAACCTGGTATGTAAAAGGCTTATTTTTGATACAAAGAAGGTTCAGTGAAATTTTTAGGCAAGGTTTATAGGCCAGTTTTTTTTGTCCATTTTCTGTACAGCTCTGTATTACTGGGTACCTTTCTGTAATTTTCTGTAGTTAGCTGTACAGACCCTACAGAGCAAAGGGTTGTTTTGCTGATGCTGCACCATGCCCATCTGTCCCCTTCCTACCTTGTTTTACAACTTCCTTGACTGATCAATCTCGGAGTGGGGACTATTTTGTTGGGGAGTTTGACATTCAAATGGACATGGCTATTGCATCACTTTGTGTCCTTCATGGGGGTCTATGCTTCAATATCTGTGGCCTAGAGAGCTCCTACTTATTTAATTCAGAGGTACCTGATCTTGTTAAGAGGGTTGAAGCCAAAATTCCACCCCACCTCTCATACTCATGTCAATTCTGGGCCAACCATCTGCAGGGCACCAAGTTTGATCCTGTCTTGGCAGAGCATGTCAAGGATATTGTGGGGAATGAAAGGATCCCATTCTGGTTTGAAGGATTGAGTTTGCTGGGTGTCCTTGGCAATGCTGCAGCTGCTCTTTTGAATACTGAGAGCTGGTTGCAGGTGAGTATAGAAAGGTGGTGGTCTGCACAGGGAAGGTCTAGCCTGAAGGAAGAGAGAAGGAGAGCTGTAGGTAACCTCAGTAGTCTGGCAAGCTACTGTATATTAGTATATACCTGTAGGTAACTACAAGGTATTAGTAGGTAGGAAAGTGGTTAGTAGGAATGTACTCACCCTCAGTATGCTGGCAAGCTACTGAGGGAACTATGGTACTAGGAACTCTACTCTAGTGCGATGCATGCTTATGTAAGTAGGTAAACATACCACAACAGTTCTGTTTATCTCCAACAGTGAGTAGCTTAGTAATATGATGAGTTCCTTTGTAACAGTGGTTTTAGGGGAAGGCATATGAGGATGGTGTGGAGTTCATTGACAACCTTGCCAGTGCACCCTCTGTAAGCACTCCACACCTTTATC
>Ga0307518_10001639_pt1 | contig 16507 bp, 8 predicted proteins | sample 25_EM_MG_FD_203889 | JGI IMG/M metagenome (GOLD analysis project Ga0307518, IMG submission 203889) | Populus trichocarpa ectomycorrhiza microbial communities from riparian zone in the Pacific Northwest, United States - 25_EM | ecosystem: Host-associated > Plants > Roots > Unclassified | place...
TTGTGGTAGCAGTTACGGGTTATAATATTTTTTATTTAGAAATGTATTAAGATGATATTATTTTATTTTTAAAAAATTATTGTTGGTATCAGCGTATCGAAACAATCTAAAAACACTAATTTTTTTTAATTTTAAACAAAAATAAAATTCAAATGTTTTGAAAATACGAGATGAACTGTATTTTTAGATATAGTCTAAGTTAACTGTTGTAACGAACCAAGGTTGGGAAGACTTTCAAATTAAACTTAGAAGTTGTTGTTTATGTCATTTTTATTCTTTCCTGTTTAATTTTAGATTTTTAGCTTAATTTAGGACTTATTTGTGCCAAAATTCTTATCTAAGAAAATTTCAAAGATTGTGCAACAAAAAAAAAATTATTTGTTGTGTGACTCTTGAGTAATGCAACCAACAAAAAAAAGAATTACTATTTCTCTAATTATGTTATTTTATATATAAAAAAATTGGCTGATTGCGCTATTTAAAAAGAAAATCGCTAATTATCTAGCCATGAATTGTTTATATCCTCTTATTTTAAAAATGAGAACAAAACCTTATTTAGAATGGTTACAATATATCAATGACTTCGACCGTTTCACATAATTAGCATTCATTAAATCCATGTATTATCATTGATTGCCACAATTAATTATTTTCAAAAACACCAAGTTCTTGGAGGGTTGGCACCACAGTCGCCTTGGGCTGGCCTAAGGCAACGAGGAATACCAAGCACCCTGGTCCCACCTCTTTTTCAACGGCTGAGATTATCCAACTGGATGACACGAGGATCTTCGGTGTGTCCAGCACATCAAACGGTCTCATTTTCATCATCATTTCTTCTTTCTTTGCAGGCTGTTGTAGGGCCCATTAACACCCCAAAGATACACACAGACACACCACAACGCCTAAAAAGAAGAAAATGCCTGCACATCCGGCGATGATTTCTAGCACTGGGAACGGTAAACTACACTTTTGCCCCTCTAGATTTATCAATGTTCCATTGCTATTAGTACTGTTTCAAAGATTCAAATGTTATCCTTATACTTTTTAAGATTTTTTAATTTCATCCCTAAACACGAAGCAGCTAATAAAATTAGGCTAATCAGATATCCGAGGTACTTTTCACATCCATATAGAGGGATCCTATCACATTTTATATTGACAATGGCTATTAGAAGTTTTGCTCAAATTAAGCTATAGATACACAAATTCATCATAGAATGAGTGAAAATATTGAATCTATGAGATTGGACCGAAATCTAGATGGATTTTTGTTCTTTATCTGATTTTATGGGAGAGGTTTTTTGAATTTATAACGTTTTCAAACATATAGTAAAAATGATAAAAAAAAAAATCAAATCAAATCAAAGTTTTTAGGAAAACAAATCTATAAATCTTGAACTATAGGGATATAGATGAAGCATTGGTCAATGTATAGGGACAAAAATGTTGTTTTCCCTATAAAGAACCGTTACAAAATAGGGCAAAGATTGTGTCCAACATTCAAGAAAATTAACAGCAAATGGATAGTTATGGTTCCCCACACACACAGAGAGAATCATAGACTTCATGCTGGCTTTGTTTTCAGCTTGACAGCTTGGCCCTCTAGCCCAACCACCACCCCCCACGACTCCACTCTTTATAACTCCCCCCCTCCCCCTCCCTTAAACCCTCACCATACCCTCAAAACACTTGCATTGCAAGAATTCAACAAACATAGCCCTCTCCCTCTCTTTTTCCATCTCTAGCATTTCTTGTTTTGTCTTCAAGAATGGCAGAGGTGGCACAAAACGTGAGTCAAGAACAAGTGGTGGTGGTAACTGATGTTCCACAAGCTGAGAAAACAACACCAGTGCCACCAACAATGCCAGTGGTGGGGAAAGAGCTACCATTGCCCGTGCCTGAGACTGAGGAGGTGCCAATGAAGCCAAAGCAGGTTGAGGAGGCTGTTGTGGAGACTGAGGATTTGAAAGCTAGTGGAGGTGATGATGAGAAGATGCCTCAGTTGGTTTCTTTTAAGGAAGAAAGTACTAAAGTTGCTGATCTTCTTGAGTCTGAGAAGAAAGCACTTCAAGAATTTAAGAAACTTGTTCAGGAAGCACTTAACAAGCATGAATTTAGTGCTTTAACAACAACACCAGCACCAGCTAAAGAAGAGAAGAAGAAAGATGTGGTGGTGGCCTCGGAGGAGGAGAAAAAACCAGCCCAAGAAGAGGAAACACCGGCAGTAATAGAGGAGAAGGAAAACGTGGAGCCTCAAGTTGTAGCAGAGAAAGAAGAGAAGAAAGAAGTGGTGGAAAGTGAGGTTCTTGATGATCAAGAAAAGGTGGCTCCCGTTCCTGCTAGTGATACTACTGCAGTTAGTACTGTGGATGATGATGGTGCCAAGACTGTAGAAGCCATTGAAGAGACCATTGTAGCTGTCTCCTCTTCAGTGGCTTCACAAGAGGGGACTTCAGCTCAGGCTACAAAAGAGCCTGAGGGAGAGACAAAGGCTGCCTCAGCATTAGATGAGGGAGCCAAAGAAGTTAAGTCTGAGACTGTGGTGGAAGTGACACCAGAGGAAGTATCAATCTGGGGCATAACGCTTCTTGCTGATGACAGAAGTGATGTGATTCTATTGAAATTTCTCAGAGCCAGGGATTTCAAGGTGAAAGATGCCTTCACCATGCTCAAGAACACAATTCGCTGGAGAAAGGAGCTCGGCATTGATGAATTGCTTGAACAAGATTTGGGCTGTGATGATTTGGGGAAGGTGGTATTTATGCATGGTCTTGACAAAGAGGGACACCCAGTTTGCTACAATGTCTACGGGGAGTTCCAAAACAAGGAGCTTTACAAGAATTCATTTTCTGATGAAGAGAAGAGGCAGAGATTCTTGAGGTGGAGAATTCAATTCCTGGAAAGGAGTATTAGGAAATTGGATTTCAGTCCTGGTGGAGTCTCTACCATTGTTCAGGTTAATGACTTGAAAAATTCTCCTGGACCAGCTAAGAGAGAGCTTAGACAAGCTACTAGACAGGCACTTCAATTGCTTCAAGACAACTATCCAGAATTTGTGGCCAAACAGGTATATTTGTTTGTTTCATCTCTTGATTCCTTTCCTCTTTGTTTGAAAACAAACAACTTAAAATTGTTTGATTCTTTGGTGTTTGCTCTGCAGATCTTCATCAATGTGCCCTGGTGGTACCTCACAGTCAATAGAATGATAAGTCCATTTTTAACTCAGAGAACCAGAAGCAAGTTTGTCTTTGCTGGTCCTTCCAAATCTGCAGAAACCCTCACCAGGTTTTTCCCAAAAGATTTCAATTTGCTATAGAAAATGTCTTAGCTTTCTGACATGCGTTTTTGTACTATTGGGCTGTGAGTTAAAATTTCTTTCTACCATCAATCAGGTACATAACTGCTGAGCAAATACCAGTGAAGTATGGAGGACTAAGCAAAGATGGTGAATTTTGCACAGCTGATGCTGTTACTGAGATTACAGTGAAGGCATCAGCAAAGCACACTGTAGAATTCCCAGTTACTGAGGTACCCTTTCTCTTTTGACTGCTAAGGAGTACTTACAAATCTTGCTTAATAAACCTGGACCGTGAATTGGATCGAACCGATTGACCTGTGACCCAGACATGTTTGAGGTTTTATAAAAGATAAAGGGGAAAAAAATCTAAGTTGATGTAATTTTTGTTTAAAATAACTTTTTTAGATTAATCTAAGTTAAACCAGTTAATCCGCTAATATATAACTCTGGATTTTATCGATCCCTGTTTGGATTTAACTACTATGTTTAAAACAAAGGCAGTTTCTTTTTTCTTTGGAAAGAAACATGTGACTTTGTCTAACTAGGAGCACCTAGAATGGTGTTTCCTTGACAAGGGAATCTTTCCTTGGGAACTCTGAACTATGCAGTGATACAATCAAGGGTTAAATTTAGTATTGTCATTATGACATTGTTTTACTTTTTTCCCTTGATTAACGTTAATCTAATTGATCTGCAGACATGCCTTCTGACTTGGGAAATGAGAGTTGTGGGATGGGATGTGAGCTATGGCGCCGAATTCGTACCAAGTGCTGATGATAGCTACACAGTGATCATCCAAAAGGCTAGAAAGGTTGCTACAACTGAAGAACCAGTGGTTAGCAACAGTTTTAAAGTTGGTGAACCTGGTAAAGTTGTTCTCACCATTGACAATACCACTTCCAAGAAGAAGAAGAAGCTCCTCTATCGCTTGAAAACCAAACCTTGCTCTGATTAATTAACGCACTATAGTGAAACAACAACAGAAGATTTTGCTTACATTCTTGCTGCTGCCGATATTACCACCATGATCATGTCACATCTTGAAGGTGTTTAATTTGAGGCTCTTGATTATTATGGAGGAGAAGACATGGAAATCTTGAAGCTGCTATTCTTATGTTTAATTATATTTTTGCTATGATGAAATTTGTTTTGGATTTTGGGAATGGATCAAGTAGAGATTGTGTGGGGATAGGGAAGAAGCTCCAATAATAGTGCCAAAAGAATCATGCCAAGAATTTTCTTTGTAAATTCTTTATGGCTTTCTTTCTCTCCTTCCATGTAATTAAATATTTATCTTTTGGACATACTATGTTTTTATTGATATTAACGAAGACAATATTTTTTCTTACCTTATTCTTCTCTTTCTACGAGTTCTTGTTGGTATAGTTATTTTAGATTGATTTGAAGTTTCGATAATTAACTCAAAAAAAAAATTATTAAATAAAAAAAATTAGAAAAAAACATTGAGTTTTTCACCAAATTTAACATGGTTTTACCCAAGTTCAGGATTATATCGAGTTAATTTTTTTCTTTAATTTTTTAACTTAAATCGGTGTAGATTCCGGGTTGGTTGATCCGAGTTTTAAAATTTCTAATACACCCCTCAACTATTATGTTATATCTTGCTCTTAAACAAGTGTTTGCATAGATTTTGTTTACAATTTTGATTTCTCAATTGTATTCTTTTATCAGAAAACACTATCATTTCTTAAGAAAATTTACAATTTGGATGGAATGAAAGGTTTAATAGAGAAATTTGAAATTCGAGGGACAGAATTGATAAAAATATATATATTTTCAAGACAAATTGGTCTATGATACAAAAACCAAAGAAGTATTATGCTATAGGATTATCAGTTGACTGTAGCTTCCGAATTCAAGTATTTGTCTTGATCTCACAGTGCCTTCCTAGTTATGATCATTATCAAACAAGAAAAAAATAATCTTTAAGACTTCTATTTCCAATGCCATGTTTACTTTTATCGAGTTTGAATGAAATAGGATAATTACACTTCTCTTCTCTGGGATTAAGATAATACGATACTTGGAGACAACTAATTAAGGCAATGGACCCATGTAATGATCTTTCTTTGCTTGTCGGCACTCGTTTTGAGTTATGTCAGCCTTACCTAAATGCTTTTTGCATCAATTTTGCATTTGTTAATCTGCTCTTTCTCCATTAGTCATGAAGAAGATTGGGATATGTTCTATCTTCCCAGAAGGTGGAGGTTGATGTTCATCATTAACATTAACATTTTCAAGTAAAGTTACTTAGTTAGGTTCATGATTTAGTTTAGATCTCGTATCACTTAATAAATAAGCAAGCCCTAAAACTATGTTATTTTAAGGTTTTATTTTTTTTTTAAAAAAGTTTGAATGACTTTGTTTAAAGTTTATTTTAAGAAAAAACAAACTGGATTGCGAGTTGGTTCACTAAATTGTTTGGTATTGACAGAGTTAATTTTTATAATTATTTTTTTAAATCTAATCCGAGTTGGATTTCAAGCCGATAAAATCCCGAGTTAATTTATCAACCATATCAAATTTAAAAACTATACTTAAACATGCTTTTAGTGCATATAAAATTTCATTTCATTTTATTTTAGTTTTCTCCATAACAGAACTCCTCTTGCATGTTTTTTCACGCCATCATTGATCTAAAGTGGCTAACATGAGAGAGAAGAAATTCATGCAGAACCAAATTAACATTCTTGAAGATAAACAACTTTAGTTTTTTTTGCTGCTAAGTGAGTAAAAAACGAGGTGACAAAAGATCATTCTCTGACCTGGTAAAGTGAAAGCTAAAGGGAAAAGCATGTATTGATGATGTAGTCGGCCCTAGAAAGGGCAAAAAATGAAGGAACAAAGGCAATCAAGATGCATATTTTCAGGAGTCATTATTTTGCCTGATCACGAGGGTCCAAATCCAAAGTGCAAATTGCAGTTCCTGGCAATGGCAACAGACCCCATGTGCTTGCTTGGTTCTTTTCCTCCAGCTTTTTCTACCCTTGGTTATCCATTGGTAGCAATGTGTTGACGGAGCCATATAACATTGTTTTCGAAAGTGTGGGTGCTATAGTAGCCATGCCAGCAGTTCTGAAAAACCCTTATGGTCAACCTGGTGATCTGCCGATCTAGACTCTAGCTAGAGCATGTTTAAGCATCTAAAGTGATGCTTAATTGGTAGAGCCAGTTGAAGAGATGAAAAAAAAGTTGCATCTAAATCTCACTTTATATATATATATATGGAACCTACTGAACTTGATTAATCTGGTCAAGTCGGGTTGGCTCACTAAAAATAAAATTCTTCTAGCAATAATATATTTCATTTACGAGGCTCGAATTCAAAACTTTTCTTAAAAAAACAAGCTTGAAGCAACTAACATGATAAATCTCACGTATACTTGGGAGAGTAAGAATTGAAAGAGAGGAAGTGATGCATTTTGTCGTGTGCAAGGAGCAATAGATTTTTGATGAAATTTCTGGCTTGGAATAAAAGAAGAGATTAAAATGTTAAGAAGGAAAGACCTTTTTTTTCTCAAGTGAAGCAAGGCAGGCCACGAAAGGCCCAAGGCCATAAGAAAAGTAGCCCCAGGACAGACCATATTAATGGCGCCAGGAAGGCCCCAAAGTCGAGCCACAATTCAGGTTATAAATGTAAAATTTTAAGCGCTAGGCTAGACTAATGCTCCGTTTTTATTCATAATCATATCATAACTATAACTATAACTATATTATATTATATTATAATTAAATTATAATTATAATTATATTATAAATTAAAAATATTGGAGGAAATACACGGAGCAATTCACAGTTGATCAAGAATCAATTTACTATTGATTGCACTATTTATTTCTAATACTTTTAATTTTTTATTTCAGTCAATAAATTTTATTTCTTTGCAATTTTATCCTTTCAAGTTATATTAGGATGGTTTTATGTGTTGAGATTCCTTTTCACTTTGCTATAAATGAGTCCGTATAATGTTTTTAAAATAAATTAAATCAACCCCTCTAGTTTCAAAATAAATTAATTAGTCGCTATGTTCTTAAAATTATTTATAGCATGATCCTGTTATGTTTATTTCATTGTTCTTTTTTAATTTATTTTGCTTATTTCGTTTTAATAAATATAAAAAAAGAAGAAAAAATAGATAGAATGGAAAGATTGACAAAGAAAGAAAATATTTCTTGAAATAAAAAACTAAATTAAGCATGACCAACAGTACTAGTAAAGGGATTAGTTAATAATTAATTAGTTTTAAAATTAAATGAACTATTCAATTCATTTTTACAAAACTATAAAAACGAATTTATAATTTACTCTGTATACATATCCATTTTTTGCATGAAAATTTCATTTATTTAATAATCAAATAAAGGATTGCATTCTGGGGTTATACAGCAACTAATTCCATAGCTTTATCATCTTATATCCAACAAGTATCCAGAACCCACAATAATATTAAAAAAGAAAAAGGAAAAGAAAGCTTGATGGGCCATTCGCCATGAAGACCCTCTTCGCCGTTCCTTTTTCTTATTGTAGCATAGCTGTTATTTGTTTTGTTTCATGGAGCAGCTATGACTAATCTTTTCAAATGTATCCTTTTCAGATATAGCTTTTGCTTTAGTCATGCAATATTCAAACGATACTCTGATTTTCCTGCTTTTACTGTTCAAAACAGTTAAAAAAGATTTTGTTGTGATTCACCATTTGTTCATATTTTCACATTAACTTTTACAAAAGCTCTTTAATTGACATAAACGTTGGGAAAGCTACTTCTTCTAGGATGATATCTTCAGTCTTTTTCATATTTGATTTCTTGCCTTGTTCTTATCTAGATATGCTTTTGAAATCTGATCTTAAAGATTGTCTACATGAAAGCCTGTTATTAAAAATTTCAAAAAAAAATTGATCATGTAGAGAGGTCATATGTTAGTATGGCAATGCGTACGTATTTACCTAATTCAAAATATCTTGAGTTCGTTGCCTATCTATTATGTCTTCTTTTCTTACATTGAAAGATGTTTGTAATATCCTGACCTCTATTTAGCAAAGATTTTGTGGTCTAGGGTAGCGAAGCAAAAAGAAATTTGTTAGGTGCAGTGGTATATTGTGGTGAAAGTTAGAAAATATGGAGGCCTTAGGTTGTGTTCTTTAATGTCTAAGAATATGTCTATGCTTTTCAAATGGATATAGAGGCTAAGCTCATCAGGTCATGCCTTGTGGAAACAAGTAACATCCTATTTTTACTTCTCATAATTCAGAATGAAATTCCAAAATTACATGGTCATATTTCCTTATTTTGGAAAGATATTTTGTTTATCTTGGTCCAGCAATGTTATCAACTCAGTATTGCATCTAAACATTAAATTAAAGATTGGTGATTGATCCTCCATTCTCTTTTGGTCTGATGTGTGGATTGGATCAAATGCTTTGCATAGCATTTTTCCTGGGCTCTATAAAGTTTTTGCTATTTAAAATGAGATGCGCCAATGGTTGAATGATTATTGGTGATGGAATTTGATATGGCACAAAAACCTCTTATCTTATGAAGAGCAACAATATCATCAATTGCTCTCAATGCTAGAGCCAATGATGATTCGACACAGAAAAGATGACAAAATTATATTTCCAACAGTACCACTTGGGATATTTGATTGTTAAGGAACAAGATTGTTTTTGAGGAGGCAACTATAAGATTGTTTGATTATTTCTCCATCATTCTTTATTGGGTTGCTATTTGGTTACATGCTCTGGATTCAAGCTTCATTTATACAGGAAATAACTTCTTAAAATCTATTAATGACATTAAATTGTCATGTAATAAGAAATCTTAGCTAGTTATTTTCATTTTTACTTCTTTTTTGGTCTTTTTGTTTCTGTTATAACAAACTAGCATTGGTTATTTATTTTTTTGTCTTCTCTTTCTCTGTTTCTCTAAATTTGCTCCTTTTTTTTTTGTTTGGTCTTGTTCTTGTATATTGCTTTGGCTATTGATTTTATGGCTTTTTCAATATACTTTTGATATGATTATCAAAAAAAAATAAATTAAGGGATTAAGGAAAGATATGGTTTTTTCTTAAATTTAAAATTATATATATCCAACAAGACCCATGACTTTATAACTGGAATCAACACACAATAACATTAAAAAAAACCCGAAACTAAATAAAGAAAGAAAAGAAAAAAAATAAAGCAAGCTTAAAGGAAATAAGGAACCAATTATTGTTTCCTTTTTGTTTTTCAATAGAACTACATATATTATAATTTTTTAAGTTTTTAATAATAATTATAAGAATCATCCTGATCCTAGATTAATGAAAAAACCTATTTTTTTATTTTTTTAAAATTGACTTTATTTCAATGTTATTTTTTAAAATAAGTGTAGATTGATCAAAATTAAACCGTTAGATCCTTCGTGACCTAGATTTTGAACAAGAAAATGTAGCTTTAACAACAAAATCCTAATTTATAAGGAAACTTATCTCCTAACTCACATATTAAGATAACATTGAATGAAGAAGATGAAAAAGTCTTTAAAAAATTCTCGGCAAAGAGAAGAATAAACTACTTGACAAAAAAAAAAAAAGCTCTTCAAGAAAAGATCCAATCGATGTACTCAGCACCCGGATAGTTCCAGCTACCTATCATAGTATATGTTAGATCATGCCACTGTTCTTTAAAACAGCCTGCTTGTTGCCTTTCACCATCAAGGCAAAAGACAACCACCAAGAATGGTTGCAAATCTTTTGATGCATACTTCTTCGTACCCCCTCCCATCTATTTTGCTCTTACTTTAACATTACATCCGGGTAAAATTATCATCGAAAAATTTTAAAAGTAGCTGAACTGATTAAAATTTAGATTTGTTTTTTAATGATTATGAGTTTAAGTTATTAATTTTAGAGTAATTGGAGACTTATATAATTATTAATTTCAGGGTTCATCAAAGTAGTTAAGGTGCGTGTAAACTGACTTAGATATCATATTAATAAAAAAAATTATGAACGAAAATAATATAAAATTATTTTTAAATTTTCATTTAATATTTTAAATTATTAAATTGAATTGATGTTTTTAATATACAATCAAAACTTTATTAACTATATAATTAGAAGTTCAAATCTCGTTACCCTTAACTTATATAAGATTTGGACTTCCACATTGAAATATCCTCTTTAACCCCATTAATAAAAGGTATTTTTCAAGCATTATCTCTAACCCACTTGACAAAATGAAAAACTTAGCCATAACATTAATGAATCCTTTTACTTTTAATAAAATGATCAGATCAAAGGACTCCGGGTTGATGATCATTAATTCTATAATTTAATATATTTCGCTACAAATGAATTATAAATAAAAATGATCAAGCGGTATATGCATAGTAGGAGACAAATTTTAATTTTTTTTCTTCTCCTAAACCGGGTCATGTAGTTTCTTATCAATTACAATCTACTTTAGTGGCTAATTTACAGTTCTCCCACAGCTTGGGCTCCTGGCAATAGAAATCCACGCCACCAAATCTTGCCTCATGCCAAGAATTCACCACGTACAATAAGAACATTCTTCCAATGTGGCAAACACAGAAACCCAATTCCATCTAGCTATCTAAGAGCTGGTGTGCACAGCTATCGTGGTAGAAAGCGTATTTGGACAAGCTTGCTCTTGTCATTTCACGTGAATGATCCTCAGTATCACTTTTGCTTCTTGCCGACAGTGCACTCTCTTCTAGCTAGCCAGTAGCCCACCATTCTTAGACAGCACGTTCTCTGCATCTACATTATACTATACTTTAAAATAAAAACACTTGGCTAATTAAACTAGTCTAATAATTATATGTTTGTGTCCTTTAAAGATATTGAAAATTTACATTATTATTAATTTTAGAACATATCATATTAATTAAAATACATGTAAATTTATCTAAATATTCACATTAATAATAATAATAATAATAATAAAAATCATTATACATGTAACTTGGAGAAAAATTCATTATATTATAAATATAAAGTGTTTTTACTTTAAATAATTTAGCATCATTAGAGCATTATTTTTGTTGTTTTTTAATTAAAAAAAACTGTAGGGGCATTGTTGGGTCTGGTTTGACAGCTAGGCCCAACACTATTAGGTCTGGCTGAGCCGTCAAATATTTTCAATTTTATTTTTTTATCTCTTTAGATTTTTTCTTTGCTCTTATTTAATTTTTTTTCATTCGATAAAGAAAAAATAAATTAATAATATTTTTTTTATATTATATAAAAGTTGAATAATGATAATTTTTTTTATTTAAGATTGAGTTGGGTTGCAATTCTTTTTTTTTAGCGGTTATGCTGCCACCAGGATTTAATAGTGTTGGGTCCAACTTCCAGTAGGATTTTATAGCATTGAGTTCGGTTGTCTAGACTCAACAACTTTTAAACTTCTTGATTGTTAGGTCCAATGCTATCGGGTCGTATGATTTGACCACTAAATCTAATAATATTGGATCTGACATTACCATCAGACATAAAATACATAATATATTTTATATACACTTCATATTTTTTTATATTTTAAAAAAATTATTAATGATCCGTTGATAAGTATGGGAAAATATTCTAGTGTGTATGTATATTTATATAACCTGAAAGTTTAAAGGTGTTAAACTGTTTTTATTACTAGTTGGTGGTTTTGATTGGAGATCGAGCTGCAGAGATCAGCAATGTAGACTAAGTCCTCGTTTATTGTATGGAAAGTAATTTTTAGAAATTATTTTTAAATTGTTTTTGTTTAATAAATAAAAAATATTTTTAAATAGAATATACTTTTCAAAAATTATAAAAAATCGAAAAATATCTTCAAAGTGCAAATACTGTCTAGATAACCAGTTCCGTCTCAGGTAGACCCCTCAAGCCACCAAGTGAACAAGAGAAATTGTGAGGGGAACACCAGAAATAAAGTTAAACAAGAACTGACATGATTAAAGTTCAGATTAAAATATTTTTTATTTGTCGTTTACTTGATCTAACGTGGAAAGTGGAAATGGAGATAGTAGATAGACTCCCCCGCATTAAAGTATCTATCCTCATATAAAGTATGAATAATTAAAATATTTAAAAATATATTAAAATAATATTTTTTAAAAATTATTTTTGATATTAAAAAATTAAAAAAATTTAAAAATAAAAAAACATTAATTTTAAATAAAAAACTCAAACACTATTTAAAAAACGTTTTACACGCATCTAAACTTTTTTTTTCACTTAATTTTTATTTATTTATTAGATTTAATTCTATTATTTATTTTATTTAAAACGTTTATGAAATTAGATTTTATTTTTGTTAATTTTATTATCTTTCGATCTTTTTATTTGTTAAATTTAATTTTTTATTATTATTTATTTTATTTAAAATAATTTATAAAATTAATATTTTTTTTTCAATTTTATCCTCCAACTTTTTCATATATTAGATTTTGTCCTTATTTTTTTAATAAACTTCAAAACAAATTAATAAATTATTTTTAGCTCATTTTTCATGACATAGTCAAATATTAAAAAATATTTTTTAATTTTTTTAAATATTAAAAAATAATTAATTTTTTAAAATATTAAAAAATAATTAATTTTTTAAAATATTAAAAAATAATTAATTTTTTAATAATTAATTTTTTATAAAAACTACTTACTAAAAGTAAATTATTCTCCAGCAAACAAGTTCGACAAGCAAACGGTATCCGAGAAAACCTCTGTAGTTTTGTCTTGGCTTCTCTTAACATTCTTTCTACCCCTTCTACAACGATATTTTCATAATTAAACTAAGAAATAAGTGAAGACTTCACTCCCTTTTCATGACATGTATGGGGTTTTTTTTTTTTTTTGCATGAGTGTGTTCTAGTTTAAGATATATTTTTTGCACCCCTGGCCAATACGCCCACTCCCCGACCAGTTGATATCATATGCATTATATTGCAATATCTTTAAACTACGCTAGAAATTAAATAATTGACTTTTTGATTAATATCAATATCAAGAGGCCATGAGTGGATGTGAGTAAAATCAGGAGAAAGCGATGCAGACAAATTGCGAATCCCTCAAAGTTCAAAAAAATCCATGTTGGTTTCAAAAAAGTCCGAATTATTTTTATAAATCATCATCCTTATAATAGAAGAACTTACATTTTAGTAATATATGCCGTAATTGTTTTCTATACATCACATTCCTTATACTAGAAAAACTAACAATTTAGCACATAATACATAACATATTAAATTTTTTTAATATGTTTGAATACTTTTTTATTTCAACGTATTCATTCCCTCATCCCCAAAGTAAATTATTTTAGTTTCAAGAATAATATAAAAGTATTCTTATAAATCTGGTTCATCTGCGTTCTTAACATGATAGCCGGTTAGAAATTCAAATTTATTCTCTGTAATTGAATGAGTAAATTAATTATAAGGTAAAAGTGCCTCAGTGAATGACTCCATATCCCTTTTTTTTTTTCATGCTTTCAAGAAGAGACATCTGGTTCTGGTATTGCCACGACGAAGTATTACTGCTGAATGGCAGAAGAAAACAAACTCGAGTCTTGATGTAGATAACGCTATCGGTGAGAAATCTTGCTGTGGATAAAGTTGTCGGTGAGAAATCTCGAAGTAGATAAAGTTGTCGGTAGGGTTTTCTGTGTGCGCGTGAAAATATTTTTTAATCACTGCGAAGTGATTGTTCGGCAACAAATGTGCATTGTAATCGTTTTTGCTATTACAATTTATTTTTTTAAAAATATTTTAGTTTTATTTTTAGTTAAAAAAGATAGAGATTTTCACATATAGAATAAATTAAAGACAATTTTATACGTGGTTCAACATAAAAATTAAAAACTATTTAGTTTACCAGATGTTTTTTTTTATTAGATATAAAGTAGAAATTATGGCAATGGCAACGGTATGTAAAAATCCCAGGATTTTTACCATTGATCACGTGACATGCATCTTGTTGAGTAGTATAAATACTCTTGAGGGAACCCAATCAATTTCAAGTTGAAGAAGTGCTAGATACTAGTAGTAGTTGCAGACAGAGAGCTAGTGTTAGACAGGTTCTTGTTAGACAGAGAGATGGAGAAGAAATGCTATGGTCTTTTCTTGTTGCTGCTCATTGCCCTGGCTTCCCGTAAGTCATTGTACATATTTAACATGCACCCATTTGTTCTTTCCCAGCCTTTAAATCAACTGTGCTTTCTGTATGTGTTTTAAAGGAGACTGATTGGTTGATTTTTTCAAAATTTATGTGTCATTTTGCAGAGGAAATGATGGTACCTGCTGAGGCTAGGGTTTGTTTGTCACAGAGCCATAGTTTTAAAGGACCATGTGTAAGAGGCCACAACTGTGCTAGTGTGTGCAAGACTGAAGGTTTTCCCGGTGGTGAATGCAAAGGGTTCCGCCGCCGCTGTTTTTGCGCCAAGCCTTGTTAGTGAAATAATGCAACTCGCGCAAAAGAAAAATGCAGCAACCATGTCATGGCCAGTCTCTTACTTGTTTTTCATATGTGTGGCGTTGCTGGGTACTTTGCTTAAATAAATAAATAAAATCCCTTCCTTTTATTGAAGATTCAGCTGATCATGCTAGCTGTTGGTTTCCCTGTTTTTAGAAATATTGGAATATGAATGATGAACTCTATCCTCTTGAACCTTTCTGATTTGTGTGTGTTATTTTGTTTCCACATAAAACGTCGGAAGTCTATTAAACCCTGGCTGAAGCCTCGGGGTTGTTTGGATTTTTTATTTTTTAAATCGAACTAGATTTTAATTAGATCACGAGTCAATTTCAGTTGATTTGATTCTTCTGACACCAGTCTCTGGCTAGAGACCGGTTAGTCAAGTCCCGAGTCAATTAATCCCGAGTCAATCCACTTAACCTGCTTGGCTTAAGTTAAAGAGTAAATGTCTCACATGGTTCTTAAATAAATTGACGAAAATAAATCATGATCTTAGTATTTTAGTGATTTTTTCATAAATTAATAACGTATCATATCAACAAGAACTGACCTTGTTCCTTAAACATTACAAACACTAAACTAATGAAAAAAATAATAATAATCAACTATATACTAATTGAAACAAGACCACCTTTGAACAAAGATAAAAAAAATTTATACAATCTGACATTAAAAGATTGATTCCTAGTTTACACAAAAATGTTGTTAATTGTTTTGCCCCAATAACTAAATGGATTAAAAAGAAAATCATAAGAAGAAAATCATAAGCTTGAGGGTTCCCTTCTTTTAAAAATACATATAATAATTAAATTAAAACAGCCATGAAGCACAAGAGGTCGATCTGTTATAAAATTACACAACCAAGCAATATAATCGAAGAGCCTATCAATATTAGCCTTAGCCAAATGATCTGCTATCTTATTACTTTCCCTATAGATCTTCATAAATCCCATTTTCTGTAATCAATATAACCAGAGGGGGGCCTATCAATACTTGAGGTCTGTTGTATTGTATTTCTTTTTGTTCTTTGATCATACCAACAAGGCATTTATAATCCTTTCTTCTTTTATGGCTTGGTTGACAGTGATAGTGTTGTGACCTTGTCTTAAGAAAATCCTAAATTTGAACTTCGTTTCGCCCTTGACTCATTTGAACACGTGCTGACAAAGTTATGGGACAAAACATGACAAGGATAGAAGAATGGGATGAAAGAATTGAGGAATTTTGAATACAAGAAATTAAAGAACAGGAAAGGAAAGGAGGATAAAAGCTAGAAATATACTCTTCTTCTGTGTTGATGAATTCATCAGGATCTAGTTTGAATACAAGAAATTAAAGAAAAGTAAATATATAGTGAAAGAGATCGAGCTCTGTGATTTTTCCCATGTAGTTTAACCAAGCAGTGCTCCTGCACGCCAGAACAAAACAAACTCATGAGTGGACATGAGGTGGATGAGCATGAGGGTGTCTGCTTTGTGCATGTGAGCATGTTCTTACTTTTAACACTTTCAATGTATTTGTCTGCCCTTACAGCATGGAAATTACAGTCCCTCATGTGGCATCCATATTCTAGGCAGCATATAAATGAGTAGAGTTCATTTTACAGTGAACGATCGAGCTAGCTAGCAAACGTTTTAAGCAAACTAAAGACATGGAGATCAAGAGATCCTTTGGGCTTTTCTTCTTGCTCCTCATTGTCTTGGCTTCTCGTAAGTCCATTTAA
>Ga0307518_10001641_pt1 | contig 16498 bp, 16 predicted proteins | sample 25_EM_MG_FD_203889 | JGI IMG/M metagenome (GOLD analysis project Ga0307518, IMG submission 203889) | Populus trichocarpa ectomycorrhiza microbial communities from riparian zone in the Pacific Northwest, United States - 25_EM | ecosystem: Host-associated > Plants > Roots > Unclassified | place...
TCCTTTGTTTCTCAATCGTTTCTTCTGCTTCTTTGGTTGTTCTGGTATGGGAGTTGGACTGCAGAAGCTTGCATTCCTCTCTCATACTGAAATGGTCATTAATCCTTTGGATTCTTCTGCTTCTTGGTGGTTCTCGTGCAAGGGATAACTGCTAGATGTCAGCAGTCATCTCTTGCTCCAGGATAGTCATTCTTGTGTGATAGATGGCTATGATGAGCTTGTATTCATCCTTCGCATAAGGATAGTCTTGACTTTGTGTGATATGAATAGCAAGGGCTGTCTGTATCCCTCAAGTCGGGACAATCTTCAACAGATCTTGGGTGCATTCTTTGCATTAGTTCATTGGCTAACTTTCTCCATGTCCACAGTACCAAACACTTTTGGTGCATGACACTGCTTTATGCCTAAATGTCAAATCCAGGTCTACTCTGATAGGAGGTCCAGTCAAGTCTGGACAGGAACAAATGAAGGGGAGGGACAGAGGCTGGACAAGGAGTTAGTCCGGCTGGAGTTGAGACTCATTGGATTCAATGACAAGGGGATCGAGCATTGATCCCTTGCATAGGTTCCAGTGAGGTGGAGATGGAGGTGGAGACAGACAGGAACTGGAGTAGTGACTAAGTTGATTTCAGACTGAGGTATACAGGACAGAGTACAGGGAACTTATACTATGGAGAACTAGGGTTGAGTATTTACGGTGACAAGTAAACATCCTAAAGGTGGACAAGGAGTGACCAGAGTTGGGACTAGGTCAGGTCTGACGAAAATAAGTAACACCATGGGCACAGGCCTATTGCTCACCCAGATAATTTGTTATTAATTAAGTGACTGCTAGGTCAAATAAAAGATGTGCACTTGACGAAACTCAACTTTGCTGTGACTTGAAGTAAAGGCTCATTCTGAAATTTCAACTTAAGACCTTGGAGTCATGGGGTACACTTCACTGACTTCACTTAGTGTTGTTGTCACGTTCTCGGTCACTCCAAATCCTGGAATGCACTTCAAGTCACTGCTTCAATTCAGCCAAGATGAAAATGTAGATATGACTTGAAGTTAAGATGAGGATTCACCAGCGCATATATGTGAATTTGACTTAGAGTATAATATACTAATAACAAATTGATTTTTCTTAAAGTACAAAGGTGATATTAAGCTGAGCTTTTACGCGTCTTTTACTTGAAGTAATTTCCACGGTGTGCCACCAGTAAGCATGTTGTTTTTTTTTGACCTAGAATACTCATCTTCATCCACATAATGTCTTGGCTGATTTTGGCTGATGCCCGCTCAGGTACCTTGGCTGGTTGTTTCACTGCTCTGCTCTGGATCCTGCACTGGCACTTGCACTCATCACTACACGCTGTGCTCTGGTCACGCATGACATTGTAACGAGTGACTGTGATCATGTCAACACTGGATGCGCACCTCCACCATACGTCTCCATTGCCATCGTGCCTCCATTGCCATCTTGCAGCATGATCTCCACTGCGCAAACGCTCAGCTCGGCCCACAACCTATCTAATGCCTGGCATACAAGTTCAGCACGTGCGTAGATTATGCCAATTGAAGTAGTCATTAACCATTCTCCTTTGTTCTGAAAAAAAAAAATGCCAAACTCATCTGCCTCAAGGTACACTGCTGTCAATGTCAGTGTTCAAATGAGGGCTCCAAGGAGCACATCGGAAAGATTAGAGGTAAATGAGTCATCACATGACAAAGCAGTACTGACTCTGCGTAATTGGGGGGTATATACTCTTCTGGCCTGCGCCTCAGCTTGTCAGCATGTTTCTTTTTCACAAGAGACACTTTCCGGTTATTGTGCTCCTGGTCGTGCTAGTCGTCCTTACTTTTTTTTTGGCCATGCTCTACTTCACTGTTACAACTCTTTGCGACAACAGCGACAATGAGTTTGTTTGTACCGTCCATAATCTTTTATTGAAGATCACATTCCAGTAGTTTAGCAACCATCTATCTACCCACCCGTTTTACTTTTAAAATTGATTAGCTATGATGGTGAAGTAACAAAGTGTAGCAATGCCACTACTGTCATTGTTGATCATCATCTGCTATGTACATCCTATGTTGCCCAACCCATCACACAATTATACAACATATCACTAGACAGTTGAAGGCACAGTTTCCCCTTCTTCACCTTGTAATGCCTGGGCCCAACTCCCTAGCATGTTCGCAGCTCCTCAACGAATTTGCTTCACATTTTTGGATGCAGCTGCGAGATTGGTTCGCCCGATGTCAGCAAGCCTCCCCCTTTCCTAATATATTTGTCAGAAAATATATCACAGCCAAAGAATTACCCACAGTATAGGAGACCTAAAGGTATTACAGTAGAACTTCTCATAATGCATGGCATCGGGTGGTCCAAATTCTTGATGCACTAAGAGGGTCATGCACTGAGGGGGAAGTGTGACAGCTGAATAATCATGTGACTACTGTGACGACCCCTTATCTCTCAACCATCTTCCCAATGGTTGCTTGCTTCAATTGTGCCAACTCATTTGTCTCAGGCTCTCTAAGCTTCCTTATGCTCCTCAAGACACCAAATGAGGTTTCATATTTGATGGATCTTCTTGCACAATTGAATCACATCACTGTAGGCAAAGACAGTTGATGATCCAGTCATCCAGGGTTTGAGTGTTGTTGGGTTTCGAGACTTTTTCTGACTTCAACTCTGGGCTTCTGGGGTTTGTAGGTGCATGACTGAGTCAAGGCTTGCATCTACACTCTGGCCCAAGGAAGTCTTGTTTCATGAAGACAGAAGCAGGGTTAAGGCTTAGTTTTCATGCAAAACATTGTAGTTATGTTATACCTGAGCATAGTTAGCCAATGGACCAGTATATTCCCATCCCCATTGTACACCAATAATGCATATTTAGGTGAAAATAATCAATGATTATGTGGTATGCATGGTCCCCTGCCGCCCAACTTGGGCAGAGCCTAAATCTGATGCATAAGGAGAATCATGCATCGCAAAGTTATGCGTTGCGAGAAGTTCTACTGTAGATATAATATACTTCCCTGAAACTCAAGGTCTTACCTCAATGCGAATGAATGCGACACAAATGGATGTCACCAAAATTACCACAGCAAATATCATCGGCATCCATTGCCATAGCAGCAGATCACCAACCCTCCTGTCCATGACAGTATGACAGGAGCGGCGAAGTTTAAGCTGGTCATGTTAAAAATGAGAAAGAACAAGGAGGTAAAGAGCATACCATTTTCCTGTGAATGAACCTCCTGGCAATAGTATGAGATGAGCCTTAATTAAGAAAAGAAAAGAAAGTGAGATGAGCACGCAAGTAATAAGCAACCCGACTTACTAGTTTCTGAATGCCAAATACGGATATATGTGTTTTCAGAGGAGTGAGATGTGCCTGCCGCGAGTAATGAGAAGTCTCCATACTGATAAGCCTGTGATAGTGGTCAGAAATGGAGGACATGGATGAAAAATGATTACTGTGATTGCTTGTACAGGAAGTCCTGATGAGGACACAGTAAGCAACTATAAGTATAATCTGGTGAGTGCACATACCATCGTGGCGGAGAATCTGAATTTGCTCCTCATTTGCGATGTCCCACACCACCACATTACCATCAGTGGATCCACATGCAGCTGCACGGCCATCATGAAGGAAGGTCACTTGAACAGGCAGATTTTCACCAGTATCCGAAACATATTTAAATCGGCGATATGGATGGCACTGACGAATCCTGTAAAGGTCCATGCCCTCCGAAAGGTTAGATATTAATAAAGCCTGTTCATCCGATGACAGGAGCGAATGGCCACTGTGGCCGAATGGTCAATATATAAAATCTACTTATTCGAATGAGCCACTTACATCAGCTTATGGGAGTGCATAGGCACAGATGTCCATAGTAACTGGGTGTGGGAATGCACAAGATCCCAGCAACTTCCAGGTTTCTGTAAGTAGTCGAAACCTTTGATAAAATAAGATATACGGACACTATTCCATGACTGAGGTACGTTGCAATCAGGTGGCGACCACCCTCTTTGAAGGCAAGTGCTCGCACTCGAATGTGTTTCTGTCAAGACCGGTTCTTCACTGATCTGATCTCTATGAGGGGTCTGGGGGTCCGGGGTTGGCCTAGCGGTAAGACCGAGATGCTACGTAGCGTAGTCACTCTTCCCGAATGATAGGAAGGCTGACCGAGGGTTATACGAAGTGTCCGAGGGTAAACGGTCTACGACTGAGTGCTTGCACGAGGACTGAGATGGAGAGTGCGAAGGGAGAACAGAGGAGAAGTATCTTATTCAATATTCGAACTGAAACTACAACAGACGGAGTATCTAGGTATTTATACTAAGTAGAACGGATGAGGCAATGTATGGGGAGTCGGGATTACCGACGAACAATGAGCGCAGTCGCACTGCACGCTGAGTAAGTATGGTAAGTGCGATAACCAGATTACCGATAGATAATGTATTAGTAATGACACAGGACGGGAACGTATAGTGACCGGAAACAAGAAAGGAAACATATTAGGTAATCATACAGAGAGACAGATCGGACAACGCGCTCACTGATCGGTGGCGCTACAAGACAGATAGAGAGAAACGGAAAAGGGGAGTACATACTATAAACAGACGGCGAACACGTGGACGTGATCAGACAATAGGGTACAGGGTGATCGGATGTCACGGTCATGACAGTTTCTCAATGTCCTGCATTGTGCTTGGTAACTCTGGTGGTGGGGGAAAGATTTTGAAGGTAGCATAATGGTCTGTATAAACCACAGTGAGTAGCCATTCCAGTTAATGTGGATGGTACTTACTGGGAGCAACCCGCTTCGCAAGATGGACCTCCGGACCCATCCCAAGAGCTATTACACCAGAATAAGCATCGATAGCGATAGCATAGACTGGCACATCAACACCTGTAAGGATAGCACTTTCCAGGCCTTGTTCTGGCATCTAGTTCGGGATGAGAAACTAGGAAAGATATCAAAGGCGGACAAATGACAACATATGGTAAAGTCGCTTATGGCAAATATTGTTCCATCGGCACTACCGACAAAGATGCAATGCCTAGTATCATCTGGGTGCCAGGCCATGGAAGTGACAGCACTAGTTATAGGAATCCTATGCAATAGTGTCCCCATCATCGGGTCCCAGACGATGACATTACCATCTTCTCCACCACTTGCTAGACGATCTCCGAGGGGAGAAAAGGCAAGGCAGGTTACTGAGTTGGAATGCCCATGCAAATCTTTTTCCTTCACAGGGAAAGGTTGTGGCAGCTGCGACATGGAATCTGTGAGAGACGTTGTCCAACTGTAGGCTAGAGGAGATTAAGTGTTGGTAATATTTGCTGTCAATATTTTCTATGATGGCAAAACCAACTACTGACTACAATAGAAGCTAACACGGGCCCACATCCTCACTGTCACGAAACTTGTAATCAACATCCTTGACCTGCAACAATGCCTTACTCCTCAGAGGTAAAGAGTCCAGCCATTCCTTATCGTAACAATTGTGAGGGAACCCCATGGGAGCCGCTGCCGCTGTATTGTATTTAGTAGTATGGGGCCGAATGCGCAACAGGTTCCCGCGTTTGCGCCTACCCACCGGGGTTGTATGGATCCTTTCAATGATAGGATCTAGCTGCCAGAGGAAAGTCGATAGTTGTGTGGAACACCATTTAGGATAGACGTGGGGATAAGCTAAGGACCTGCCAGGCGCCTCAGTGTCCGACTCATCCGAGCTCATACCCTGAGCGCCCAATGCTTCCAGAAGGTGTTTGTGCTTGCTCAGTTGTGGATCTCCAACAATGGTGTCAAGACACCATTTATAGAGCTGCAGTTAGAACGTAAGATCAGTGCATGCTCGACACTATCCACCAACTTGCTTACTTACCCTCCCTTTCCTGACCCCTCTGGATACCGTCTGTAGGCGCTTTCCCTCTTTTGCCTGTGTGGCCGCAGCACTCTTCTCCATGTCTATGACCAAAACCTTGTAATGGGATTTGACATATTTGAGGTGCTCATAAAAACAATCACCAATGAGATTGAGTTCAAGGTACTGCGGTGGGATTGGCGGAGAATTGTACCAGTGATCAACTGTAACCATTTGATAAAAGTCTTCAGTGAAAACTTCCATAGCCGTGCAATTAAGAAGTGTGGAGCGGCTTCAAGTTAAGTCAAGCCTGAAGTCGTTTATAGTAATTTGGATGCTACCTGGTAACTCTCGATTGAATGCCTTGTTCTCCTCCTCGGAGATATTACACCGGTCCTTGGCATCAGCGATGTATTTCAAGTCTTTGATCCCAAGTAAGGCGAGTAAATGATCGCGGATATAATGCTGCATCACTGTGAGATCAGTGAACAGTAGTAAAATATCAGAAACAAACCAAGAACTCGTTGTAGGTGGCCATGTCCGTGCCTCCGCCAATTGCTGTATTCTTCAAAACATGGCGCTTCATTCACTTTCTCTTCTTTGGTGAAGGAAGGATGTCTTCAGCCCCATCCTCGTCTGCATCATTGGAACCGGAGGGTGATGACAGGCCTGGATTGGCTGAGGCTGACTGGGTGAGTTTCGCATGGAGTAATGACAGGTGGGAAGAAAACTGCTGCTGCTGCTCTTGCATCGCACATTGCATGGTTTGTTGATTCGACTCCATTCTGTGAAGGACTTGAGAACTGGGGTAAAACTGAAGGTGGTTGGAAGGGATGCGCTCATGAAGGTGCCATGTCCTGAAGGCCCAGCAGCGAAAGAGTCACCACTAGGATTCAAAACTGTGCCTCTAACATTGGATGTGCCAGTACCATCCACACTTGGCCAGTCAGGAAAATGATGAGACTGCTGGCGAGGATGCGTCAGAGGGAAACTGATAAGATGAACAAATCAGAGAGTTAAAATACTCACTTCCCCCATAACACTCGTCCCTTCCGTGGTCACACTATCAGTACGAATCAATCTTGCATTTGCTTTTGCCTTTCCTCTGGTGCTCGTACTTGTCTTTCTCTTCTTGGAGACCAATCCACCCTCTGTGAGTTCGGCGTAGTCTTTATCTGGAGGGTTATGGCGGATGGTGTTGTGGGGTAGATGTGAATAGCCCGGGTTCATATTCTTTCAACCAAATACCTCCGTAAGTTGTAAGTCAAGAAACCAATACTTACCTGAAAGAGGGCCATTGGGTTCATGCCTTGTTGAGATGGAACCACAGGGTGTGTTCCGCCAGTCGGCTATCCAGAGTTTGTTAGTTAGGTCGGTTAGCATAGTTAGAAAAAAAAAATGGCTGAAACATGAACTGGTTGGCTATGAGCCCAAGGAAAACTGGGTTGCAATCCTAGATTCTCAGGAATACCCGGTAGGGCAGACAATGGCTAGAGACATAAGGTTAAGGGTAATAATGATTGTTTGGAACTTACCAATCGAACACCATCATTGGATGGTGGCAGTTCCTGTAAAATTCCACTGGTATCGGAAGCCGTACTTGAGAACGAGCCATGTGCATGACCAAGTGGTCTCGCTTGAGGAGTGCCTGGAGTTTGCAGGTGTTTGCCTTCATTCGCAGTAGGAGAATACGAGTGTGGAGACTGGAAATTAAACAAAACTGATGACCAAGGTGAAAAATTCATAGGTGAATGCTAGGGGGGACAGTCATGATGAAACGGGTAAGAAACTGCTTAGGTCTAGGACTCAATGGCACACTGACATAGATTTGAGTTGTGCCAGAGGCAGGTGGGCCTGAGTTCCCCTAACTGTCGGCCCAAATCTGATGTGTAGGCTCTGGCTCCATACTGCCCAAAGACCACAAATACCCAGTTCCAAGAGGGAGGTTTTGAGAGGGAGACAAGAGTGCACGTATTTATGTGAACCACCATCACAACTGGACAAAGCGACGAGAGGCATTGAAAGCCTTGGTTTAACATGGTGAGAGGCGTTGAAAGCGACGTTAGAAGCCTTTATCATTGATTATATCAATAATCCCTCACGTGATCATGAAAGTGAAAGGTTGCTAAGGTTTCCTTGGCTATTCGGCTGAATCTCGGTTTTCCTCCACAAATCATATTATAACCATGGCGCTATAGGCAAGATAATCATCTACTTTCTGTCGTAAGTCTCTAAAGGCTCAATCATGGTGTTTGTACAGTTGACCTCATCATGTAGGACCCTATTTGTCTCTGCTGATTGCCTCAATTTGAAAGTTGTTGCTCGTTTTAGCTCCCTGAAGAAGCGTGGTTGATGATGATTGTCCAGCTGCAGACGTTGACAGGCATTTTGCAGGGCCTTACGCGCACCACGGACTCGTTACTTGTGCTTGAAGAATCATCGGCTGATCAAGCAGAAGCAGAGCAACTACAACAAACTCGTGACGACTATTGTATGGTGAAACTAAGGGAGGACATATTTGGTGCATTTAGGAGTACTATTGGGATTTGATCTGGGGACGCAAGCATGAGTGATGTAAGGACTGCTCTTCTCTTGTTCGTTCCTTGTTGTGATGCCAGAATAGTCCCTTGCAGACCTCATTCATTCCTTTACGTCCCTATCATTGTATACTACACTATTCACTACCTGCTGGTCCGCTTTTGGGGTTGATTTGCATCACCAATCACTCGTCATCCAACGTGACCCTCCAACCACATCTCCACTGATTGGCAACTGCACCAGATGTCATCACGTGAGCAGAAAACACCCTATTTGTGAAGGTAACGTGGTGTGAGTGCAACACGCGTGGAGGTGAAGCTGTCAGGAGCACAGTGGAAGGGAAGCTAGGTGACTGAGATAGTCACCCAGATAATTGGGCGAGGCATTCAATTGTTTTCAGACTACTCTACATTTGACATGACTTGCGACATCGGAGCGATTGTATCTATGGTGCATCTGCCATCCACACTTGCTGCTCGACACCCTTTGAATGACTCAATTTATGTATGTCTTTTATGTGGTCACTGTACTTCAACTGGAACAGTTTGTAGTAAGTCGACGTTGGATTAAGGTACCCAGTATGAAAGATAACACCATCCCAATGGCAGCAAAAAAAATGGTCCAAAGAGCAGACTGAGTGAATACAACAAATGGAGCAATGGCCGACATATCAGCACTATCGATGCTGGAGGCAGTTGGATATTCAACACCGATGGTATCAGGTTCGGGTGGGACAGCAGTGGACCAAACCTTCACCATTGGAGTAGAGTCCATAGCATCAGATGTGCAACTTGCAATCATGTATTTTGATGTCTGAGAAGCGTGAAACTTTAAAAGGGGTCATGCTGTCAACAAGAGTGCGTAAGGCGTGGACATACTGCTTACCGCTATAGTTTGTACGAGGAGTTGTTCTGAATTGTTCAGTTACTGGGGACGTGTGCTAGACGTGAAAAAAACAAACCTTTTCCATGAGATAGTACCTGCATCAGCTTAGCAGATTCTATATCCCAGATACACACCTCGCCGTTATCTCCGCCTACTATTGCAGTTCTCCCAGACACGTCAAACTGGACACCACAAATGCGTAAGTCCTGTGTCTTGATCCGCAGCTTCTGCACATGGAATAACCACTCTGTTGGTGAATCACAGATGCAATATAAGTCCACTCCATCATGCAGGTTCCATACAAGAAGAGATTTTGTCATGTCATGATATGCGGTACTACCACTGCATGTAACATATGTTAGTTTGATTCAAGGAAGATTCAAGCAAGACGGGAGTAGCTTTACATTCTTGTCACCAGCTTGTGGTGCCAAATCTGTGTCCATGGTGAAACATTCCATGCCATACTGCAAAAGAAATGGTATGAATATCTTCAAGATTTGGAGCTGAGATACGCACACCTCTTTGCTATCAAGAAAGCAAACCATTACTGACTTTTCATTGTCAAAAAAATGGCAAGTTCTTGCGAGCACCCTGTGGGAGGGTTGCTGGGGAATCTGGTCTGCTATCAAATACTTCTCAATGCATTGCAATTGGTTGACATTCAAGGACTTACTCAAGGTATACAATGAGATGGAAAGAACTACAATACGACCCAGACCTGTTGCTGCGATCAAAGTGTGGCCATCATCAACTGCTAAATCCTCTACAGGCACTTTGAAAAGCATGTGCACGCATAAAATCTTGCTCGCTTGCTGTATTGTAAGTAAAAGGTATGATGGGTCAAAATGAGCGATCAATGAAGGAACATACGAAATTACTAAAAATGGACTGAAGATGCAATGTTCCATCGGCGCCTGCAGAAGCTAAAAAGAGGCAACCATTGTCTTCCTTGTTGTGGAGCCATTTGAGAGCTGTAATGGGACCTTGTGTAGTTTTAATGTGTTGCTCTAAGGTACCGCTATCGACAGACCAAAGTAAGATGGAGCCATTGTCACCTGTACAGTACTTGAGTATTACCAGGTTGAGTAGATCTATTAGTGTGAGACGACATACCTCCTGTTCCAAGGCCCAACCCATCTTCAGAGAAAGCAGCACAGTTGATAGGCACTTTGTGTCCTTCTAATGCATGGAGCAATCAATATTCCATGATGTGCAATGGAGGGATATGTGAGCTCGCCCAAGGGGGCAGTCTTTGTTGATTCTCAACCTCATGTGATTGTTTTGTTTTCTTTGTTTTTCGACAGGTTCATACTCTCAACCTATCTAGGTGCATCCAAATGTCATCCAAATGTCATTAATCATTTGCAGCCCATTCAAGTCTGCAATCTGATCATTTCCCAGATAATCGTAGCCTTGGCCCTCAGGCCTCAGGTGCTGAACAAACATGAATGAACAACATTGCGGTGCCGAATGTCGAATGTCGCATCTGCATGAGGCCAGAATCTAAGCGACTCGGACAAAGAGACCATTTCACGTCAAGTTGGTGAGTGGTTTGCATCCCAATTTGAAGAACAGGCAAGGATTAAATATAACAGATGTGAAGTACTTGCCCCCATTCCCTTCTTCTCCACTATTCATAATGGGTCTTCAATGCCAGCCCAAATGTTCACCTTCGCACAAGCAGCCATACAACCACGCTGGTAGTCACAGTTACAACCTTCGTTCACAACCACTTACGCCACCACTACATGACTCTCCATTGTCACCTCTAGCCCCTCCACCCGTTCATCCATCCCCATCTACACCGCCGCTATGTGACTCTCCAGTTCACTCATCTTCCCAATGCCCCACTCGGTTTCGGTCCATTTCGTCTTCATCCAGTCTTTCAGTTATTCTTACAACACCCTCTTCTTTGCCTTCTGCCCCAATATCACCAGCGCAGTCTCATCTTCTTGAGTGCAAAATAAACACTGCCAATGACATAGGTAGTAACCCTTGATGTTAGTTTGTGGTTCTGATGTTTCCCGTCAGCAAATCACAAAACTCGCTGAGTTTCTTATTGATGAAGTGACAACATCTCATAAGGTACGTTTTGGGCACGCCCTTGCCACTGATCCACAATGAGAGAAAGTCAAAGAACTTGTTGATCATCGTTCTTCGGAGGCATCTAGACTACAGGTATTTTGTGATACTGTAAGTGGCAACATGTTTGGTTCGATCCTGATGGTCATTTTGTTTCGTTTTAGGTTCTTAGAACGTGGGAGGAGTTAATTACATGTGCTATGTGTGCAGAGCCGTGCATCCACCCTTACTTGTATGTCATACTTTCACTGCATGACCGCTGTTGATTTATTTTATTCTACAGAATACAAGAATGCAAGCATACGTTCTGTCTCAGATGTCTCCAGAAGTGGTTCGCAGAGTGCCTCCACAAGGACTTGCGACATGTTAACCTCCCTGACCACCTTGTAGCATGGAGGAACCTGCCATACACCTCTCAAATGCTGGAGGAGTTCTATGAAGCAGGGGTGATCTACGGCAGACTACCATATACCTGCCCCTTGTGCCATGTTAAAGTGTGGGATAAACTGCAGGAGGATCAAGCCTTGACATGTGTGATCTCAACACTCGCAGCTACATTCAGCCCTGCTATGCATGAGTCTACTGACAATGGTGTTGGTGGCGATGTCGGCAATGTTTGGGCTGGGGTATTTATTGAGTACTACCCCATCTGACTGTTTCTCTTCAAACCTTGTACAAAAATCATTGTAATATGGTGCCCTGTATTCAAGAATTGGAGCACAGTTCCTTCTTCAAGCTGACAATGCTTTGTGGCTGGAGCTGTGCATATTTTCATTGAATTGTATACACATGGAGGTCATAAGAGTGAAATGGGAGTAAATGAGAGCACAACAGTGCGGTGTATATATTGCTCAGCAGCCCACTTCCTCCGGAGATCTCTCTCTTTGGAAATAGTGAGCTTGATGCCCCTGCCCTGAGGTAGCGATATCCACCGCTTGTTGCCCTCACCAATGATGAAGATGTTGGTGATGCTACAAGTGATAGGATTAGTACAGACAGGGCTTACCCAAAGAATGACGTACCGAGTGGCGAAGGTACGGTCGAGAGTGTGTGTCCACCAGTAATCATCAAATTGTACAAAGTCTACAATCTTTCCCTGCTCAAGGTCAAATTTGATGGTGCCATTAACCCTGATAGCTGGGTCGGGATAACGGATGGTCTGGCCATCATGGGTTACAATGTGAGGAATGCCCTTGGCACCCAAAGCAACTTGACAGACCTTGAGGAGGTTGTAGGAAGCCTCCTCTGGGGTGATGCCGTGGATAGTGAAGCGGCCCTTGACATCATACAAAAGGCGGAAGTGTTCAATAGAAATAGTGTCTATATCAGATGGTAACTGAAGGTGAAAAGTAAGAAAAGTAAGAAAGCCTACCCATGAAACTAGTAGGGTAAGGTATCAGTGCGAACTTTTCCGTCCACCTTGATCAATTGTTGCTTGATAATTGCAGTGACTTCACGTCCGGTCAACACATACTTCAACCTGTTGCGAAGGAAAACCACAAGGGGCAAGGATTCACGGAGTTTGTGGGGACCAGGAGATGGTCGGGGAGCCTAGCAAGAAGATGACATGTCAAATGGCTGCTCGTAAGTGGTATACTCACGTAGGTACCACTCAGTTTGTCGAGCATCCACGAAGATGGTACTACAAGGTGCTTCAAATGCCGGGGGAGCCTTGGCATGACGATAGAGAGCACGGATGAGCTGTTGCACGTTGCGATCAACGCAGAGCATATGACTGTGACCCGACTTACTAAATTGGGCAACGACGTGGAAGTTACAGTATGTGCAGCATCACCACCTTTCTATAGTACTAAGTGGGATTACCGTACTGGGGGCAGGGCCGCTTTTGGGTCTGGAATAGGGTGAAAAGGTGTCAGCACATTCAATTACTCTGTTAGCGGTGTCTTGAGTAGAGGGTGTAACTAAGTTCTTGTCAAGTAATACTGTATCATTGAGAAGAACAAAGTTTCCAGGACGAGCGCATCCCATTCGGTTTGAAATGTTTTGCAAGAGAACAGGGATGGGCCATCGACCAAGATACGATGGGACACTGCAAGGATGTGAGTATGACGCCGGAGAAACGGAGACTGGCGTGTGAAATGAGTAATGAGAATAGAGTAATTATCTGATTCTGAAGGTGATTTCTCTTTTGCCATGGATAGCTTTTCCAATGCATTAATGGTCATGTGAAATTCGTTCTCATTCAGAAGGGGTATATAGTACCGATCTACTGCTAATATGTAGTTTTACATAGTAATCTAAAAATGTGATTTCGGAAAAATACCAGCCCAGATGTCACCATCCATGTTCACTGCTTGCATTGTCCGAGCAGGGGCTCCAAGGACGCCAGTCAATGCTTCCATAATCTGTGTCAAAGGATGGAGTTCCTTGGGCCTGTCCATTATTGTGGCGTTGTAGAGACAGTCCTGTCTCTAGGTGTGGAGATTGGTAGTACTGATACTGGACTCTTACCTTAGCTATGTAGGCTTGTACTTAGCTTACGAAGAAAACAACTCTCTCTTCACTGTATATCTTTGAGCTCAGTCATGGAGTGACTGAACCAGCCTTCCACTCTCTAGTTTCCTAGTCTCCTTAGTCCTTGGGAGCCTTGCCAGACTTCCAGAAGCCCCTGGGTCGAATGCACCTCATCTGAGGTAGCAGCCACCCAAACACTTTGTTATCTTTTCAGCGTGACATACAGGACAGTGGTATAGGAGAACATGGATTACACTTTCTGCGAACAATGTTTCGAGCTCCTGGGCTGTGTATGGGGGTTCTTTGCTGATTCAGATGTGAGTGGGAATATCTCGATACTGGATTTGCATATGGAGGCAGCGTAGACAGACTAAATGATGGCATTCTTTAGTCCTATAACCGTTGAACACAATTATCATAAAGGCATGATGATTTACTCACAGAAATGGGTGCATGCAAGGCAACTTACAGGACCCACATCTGAATGCATCATCTCTGGCCAGAATGGCCTTCCAGAAGGGATCATGAATATCATACCCACTCAAGTAAAACAAAGAAAACTCACAGAGTCGTGAAACGCTTCTAGCACTGAGACCTCCACTGCACGAGAGTCAGCAGCCCCTCTTGACTTCTCCAACTCCACCTTGGCTTTTTCCCATTCCTGTAATAGTACAAATCAACTAATAATTTATTTCTGTTCGCAGTGGAACAAACCTGGCGTGATACTTTGAGGTCTACGTCGAGTAGCTGAGTGGTCCTTGCAATTTGCTGAGTGATGGCCATTTTCATTACTCTTAATGTCACAAATGCGGGGGCGCTTACCTCAATGGTGGTCTTGATTCCATTTTCTAGGGAAGATAGTGATCCTGGAGCAGACGTCGATGAAAGAGATGTGGTAGGAACAGACGAAAGGATGGACCCGGAGAACAATGCAGGCAAGCAAGATGACATGGATGAGGAAGATGAAAAGTTGACTGGAGAGTCAAGAATGGGCGATTGGGGTGACCTCGATCGTGTGCGCATGGCATAGTTAGGACTTTTGGTACGGTCATATGGTTGCTTGCAAGGGGAAGATTGATGCGAGTGTTGGGGACACATGACCATAGAAATGTAAGAAAGGGAATGCAAGTGAAATGGTCACCCCACTCATCTTATGTCCCCCCCCCCCCTTGCCACTTGTAAGAGCAACAAAGAAATGAAAGTCTTTCTTGATTGCCGGTAATTACCTGCAATCTTGCATTCGTGATTTCCTAAACCATCGGTTCCAAAAGGTTGGTAAGCAACATTGTCTTTCTGTACTTTTCATCGAAGACAAGGCCTTTTGCACTGACAACTGACGATTCAAACCCCTTTGAATTTGATATGTTTCCCTCTGTTTCTGTGAAAAATGTTGAATAGCCGTTGTAATGCTATAAAGTGAGTGAATTTGATGGGTCCACTCTCTGCATACTAGTTCTCTCAAGATGAAAGCTCCCAGGAATGTTCAGCGCGATCACCTGCATCGGACAGCACCCTATCACCCCATCAGGCGAATTGAGCGGGATGTGAGTATTGCATTATGCATTCCCCATCAGTCTACTGACCTTCTGTTGTTCCACCCCAGATTGTGCCGATTCACTGTCAGGCGTTCCACAGGTATCAGCCTCTGAAAGCTGGAAATATTGAAACATACCGGGAGAACCTGGAGGATGATGTAAGTTTGTAGGAACCCTATTATGTTAATGTTTCTGATGTTTCCCCCAAGGCTGTCCTCGTCCATCAGCAATGTTTTCCGGTGTCTCTGGCTGAGATAGCAGCAGGATCTGATGCTTGTGTCAGCAGTGCACCGAGGTGAGTTTGATATTTCATGCCACACAAGGTGACTTAATGGTGCATTGCAAAGTCACTTTTGGAGGTCTCTGAGCATCAAGCGTGATCCAGTCCATCTTGACACACAGTCTGGCAGTTGCAGTGAGCAGGATACCTCAATAGCGGGTGCTTCTGGGCCCATCCATCCAGCTAGTGAGTGTACTCAGCCAGTCTGGTGAGTCTTTCCCTTGTCTATTACTTTGACGTAATTAAGGTGTATTATAGTGAGAGTGAGGAGATCTCCCCTACAGAAGTTTCCACTCGGCGTGAGACCAAGCTCCGTGGGGTTGATTCTACTGTGGGTTGATACATGTATGAAGGTGACAAGCCCTTGTCACGGCCTCCAAGCGGTCTACATGCTATGCTTGGTGATCTGTTCGTTCAGAAGCATAGCACCGGAGATATAAAAATCTGGCTCTGGAACAATGATCAATGGCTCCCAGACATCAGAGATGGATGTGTCCATCCCACGCTTGTCGATTATTGACTTAACATCCGTGCTGGAAGTGATCCGACATGGGTGACACGCAAGACTCGTGCGACTTATATTGGCAAGGAGCATGGGCGTAATAAAACAGTTCATCAGGAAATTGAAGAGGCTCTGCTCAAACTTTATCTAACATTACCATACATTATCATTGTCCACATATGTATCCATATGCATCATTCTGATCCACAACTGGATCATGTTAGTTACTGCCTGGGAGAGTTGTGAGTGATTGTCATTTGCATCCAGCATTATCAATTCTGTCAGATTGCTTGGCTTTATCAGATCAGCTCATCATTATCACAATAATGTGG
>Ga0307518_10001642_pt1 | contig 16489 bp, 11 predicted proteins | sample 25_EM_MG_FD_203889 | JGI IMG/M metagenome (GOLD analysis project Ga0307518, IMG submission 203889) | Populus trichocarpa ectomycorrhiza microbial communities from riparian zone in the Pacific Northwest, United States - 25_EM | ecosystem: Host-associated > Plants > Roots > Unclassified | place...
ACCCCCCCCCCCCAAAAAAAAAAATAAATAAAAAAATAAATAAAAATCCTTAAGTTCAGCCTCAGCCCATACTGAAAGGAAACCCAATGCAAAAGCATTTGGATGCTTCACAACCTTGGGAGAGCATTCACTCCTAGGCCATCGCCCATAAACGACAAGCCACTTCCCATTCAACGTGTATAAACAAGGCAATACAACATCATCTCAACTTACCAGATCAGTTAACTCGCGAAGAGTGGCATCCTTCCACGTATAAATTTGAACCTCATCTTTCGGCTCCTTGCCTCTCACTGCAAAATCCTCGTTGCTATGATGATCTCCAATCTGCCAGGAAATTCAGTAAGTCACAAGGTACAGTTCAATTTCTATAAAGATTATTACAATTTGTACCAAAAATTAAAAATACCTTAGTGAAAACCCGAAGCAATAGGGGACATGTCTGCATATTAAAAAACAAAAAAAACAAAAATAATAATTAGAGAGGTGTAGTACATTTGCAACCCTAGAAAAATCCAGAAAGGGAGAAAGAAACGTGTACCTTCTCACGATCAATAGGAGGAGGAGGAGGAGGAGGAGGAGGAAAAGCTCTTGCAGTAAGAGCAAATGGTCTACCTCCTTGTCTCCTCTGCATTTCTGCCATTCCCGCCATCGATCGTTTTTTTTTTTTTTTTTGTTTCCCCTTGCAGACACTCTCAAGAGAACAGTAGAGAAGCTTCCTCGTGTTTGCTCCTTCGAATTGATAAAGTGAATGATAGTATGAAATATAATTTGGGTTTTGGGTCTGGGCTGGAGAAGTCTCTCGATAAGCTAAATCTACTTCGAATTTAGCCCATTGGATCTGTGACTTTATTTTTAGAAAAGTAACTACATCATTATCGGCATGCATGCATTCCATTGGGGGTAGAATTAATTTTTTTAAAAGGAAAAAAATATCAAGTTATTACCTAAAATAAAGAAAAAGTTTTAATCATGAAATCAAAATTTAATGTATTTTCAATGACATTTTTTAAAAATATTTAGAGGTGATATATCAGATGATATTTTTTAAATATTTAGAGGTGATTTATCAAACAATATTTTTTTTAAAATATTAAAATAACAATATATTTTACCTAAAATATAAAAAAATTTCATGTTTATATTACCTTAGATCCTATTGAAACTAAACCTGATTGAAACACTAAAAAAACCAGCAGATAACGAGTAGGTCACAATGGGAAAGATAACTCGACGCTGCATCAAACTAGATGAGCGAAATTTCTTTTGAGAAATAATGCTGAGAATATTTACATCGACGTTACGGCGAAAGCCCAGCAGGCAACACCTTCTAATTCCTTGGATCAGGATACAAGAAGCGTTGCTTCCCAGCCAAGAGGGACAAGCATCTACTTGATGAAATATGAGCCGCTTGGAATACATGGTGTAATGGAATAGAACCTCACCTACTGTACAGTTATTCTCATGATGAATACACAACAACGATGCCAACCCCTCTCAGAACATTACATCCAGCCAAGCTGCTACACAGCCCATAAACCCATCTTGGCATCTTTCTGCCATTCTCCCTTCATAAATCAGGTAAATTTGGTAGCTCCAGGCAGAAAGCAGTTTGATTTAAAAAGTAAGATTTTTTCGAATAGATGAAATGAAATAAATTCTTGTCAAATCCCAATGCTCCAAACAATCTGTAAATGATTTAAAAAGAGTCAGAAAATTTGTTGTGTGAATTAGGTTTCGTTCTTGTACCACTGTGCAAGATCTAGGGTTTTCTCTCGTGTTTCCTTTATTTTCCTTTTCGGTTTTGTCTTCATCTCTTTCCATCCTTTGATCCTCTGGTTTTATCAATGCTGCTCCTCTCTCATGTCTACTCTATAATAAACTGATTAGAGTAAGGGCAGTTTAAGTGGCATATCAAATTCTTTGCCCCATCTTCAAAGTTTTAGCCAGCATAATAGAGAAAAGATAAGTATACCACAAATTAATGTTGCTGCAATGCAATTCTTCAAACAAGTTCAGAGAAGTAACGAAAAACCTCTCTTTAGACGGTCAAAAGTACGTAAATGGTTTATGCTGGCTGCATGCTTTGGCCATTTCAGGCCTTCTTTTTCTTACCCGAGTTTGTTTATTTTGGCCATGTTAATTATGATCTAGAAAATCTTTGACTGTACCATTGTGATTTCATTATTTCTCGAGGCCACTCTTGCCTATTGATGAAATTATTCGTGGAAGAAAATCTGATTTTGTAAAAACTTGCAACTCTTCTGGTTTTGGTTTAATTTCACGTTGAATAGCATACACACAATTGATTGGTTCTGATTAGGTTTTCATGTAAAGGAGTAAAGATTTTTACTGTGATAGAAAGATATCAGAATAAAATAATACACTACCACTATTTTTATATTTACCAACGGAATTTTCCGTCGGTATTTATACTATCATTCCGTTGGTAATTAATTTACCAATGAAATTACTGACGGACATGCTCCGCCGGTGAATCTTTCGTGGGTAATTTTTTGTTCGTCGGTAAGTCCGTTGGTAATAAAAAAAATATTATTACCGATGAATTTACCAACAGAAAAAGCGCGTAAAAAAATTATCCACTCTATTCTGTCGGTATTTCCCTCAGAAAAATACTGTATGTAATTCCGCCGGTAATTATTTAAAAATATTTTTTAAAAAATCCAATTTACAAAACTATAAAATAATGAAATTAATATAAATCAACACTCTATAATACTCAAAACGCTTGGAAAAAAGAAGAAAAAAATCATATGAAAAAAAAATCCCACAACAATATTCATACAATTATTAAGAACAAAAAAAATAAAAAATAAAATAAAAAAACAAATATAGTGAACAAAAAAACACGAAAAAAGAAGAAAAAAGAAAAATCTTACGTTAATGTAGTTGCAAGTGAAGCTAAGAAGAGAAAAAAAAAAAACAAATTCATACCGTATATTAATTAAAAAAACTAAGAAGAAAAAAGAAGAAATGAGAAGAATACATACATGAGCATGGAAAAAAAGAGAAGGAGTTGAGGAGAGAAGAGAAGAGAAAGAAATGGATATTGATGTTTTTTACATATGGAAAAGAAGAAGAACAAAGGAGCCCCGTCTGTTATGAAATTAAGAATTCAAGGCTTTTTATTGAGGCGTTTTACCGACGGATAATTAAATATTAATATTTTTAATCATTTCATCGGTGATTTCGTCTGTAATATTTAATTTAAATTTTCAATTTAATCAAAAATTTTTAGAAATCACCAAATATCACCGACGACTTTTCAATCCGTCGGTAATATTTAATTTAAAATTTTAATTTAATCGAAATGTTTTAAAAAACCGCCAAATAACACAGACAAATTTTCAATCCGTCGGTGATTTTATCTGTAAAGAACAGTAATTAACAGTGCAATTAGGAAGTGAACAGTTTCAGAGCTCTCTGGAACCGACATAATTTTTTGTTGGTGATTCCCTTTGTAATTGACATGATGAACAATATTCACAGTTTACCAATAATTTTATAGATGGATTTTACCGACGGAGTTTATTTCATCGGTAATTCTGTTGGTATAAATGACACGTCATCATTTTTTTTACTTTGTTTTAATTATTTTTTTCCCACTGTAATTTTCTTGGTATATACCGAGGGAATATGTCCGTCGGTAAATCGTTGGTAAACGGTGAACACTGTTCATTATGTCAATTACAAGGGAATCACCAACAGAAAATTCTGTTGGTATTTTTCAAAGAGCTCTGGAACTGTTCACTTCCCAATTGCACTGTTAATTGTTGTTCTTTACAGACAAAATCACCGACGGATTGAAAAGTCGTTGGTGTTATTTGGTGGTTTTCTGAAAATTTTCAATTAAATATTACAGACGAAATCACCGACGGATTGAAAAATCATTGGTGATATTTGGCGGTTTCTGAAAATTTTTTTATTAAATTGAAAATTTAAATTAAATATTACAGACGGAATGTTTAAAAATATTAATATTTAATTATTCATCGGTAAAACCGTCGGTAAAACGCACCAATAAAAAGCCTAAAATTCCTAATTTCACAATAAATGGGGATCATTTATTCTTCTTCTTCTTCCCCATATGTAAAAAACATCAATATCTACTTCTTTCTCTTCTCTTCTCTCCTCAACTCCTTCTCTTCTTCTCCATGCTTAGGTATGTCTTCTTCTCCTTCTTAGTTTTTTTTAATTAATATATTTTATGATTTTTTTTTCTTTTCTTAGTTTCACTTGCAACTACATTAAGGTAAGATTTTTTTTTCACTATATTTGTTTTTTTTAATTGTTTTTGTTCTTAATAATTGTATGAATATTGTTGTAGAATTTTATTTTTATATGAGATCAATTTTTAGTTGATTTTTTTTAGTTGAATTTATTTTTTCATGTTATTTATTTGTTGCAAATTTGTTTGAGTTGATTTTGTTTTTCTTTTTTCCAAGCGTTTTGAGTATTATAGAGTGTTGATTTATATTAATTTAATTATTTTATAATTTTGTAAAACGAATTTTTTAAAATATTTTTAAATAATTACCGACAAAATTACATACGGAAGTAATTTTTTTTGCATGCTTTTTTTCTGTTAGTAAATCTACCGCTAATAATATTTTTTTTATTACCAACGAACTTACCGACGGACAAAAAATTACCGACAAAAGATTCACTGACGGAACATTTTCGTCGATGATTTTGTTAGTAAATTAATTACCAATGGAATGATAGTACAAATACCGACAGAAAATTCCGTCGATAAATATAAAGATTGTGGTAGTGTGTGGAGACAAAGACAAATTTATGGAGTTTGATGAAGCAATTAGAGATACTGTCACCTTTAAGGATCATTCAAAGGTTGCAATCAAAGGAAAATGTATGATTTTGATGAAGTTGAAAGATGGAACTCATCAATTTATTGGTGATATCTATTATATACCAACAATGAAAAGCAATATATTGATCTTATGACAATTGTTGGAGAAGGGGTATGAGATTAATATCAAAATTATACTTTGACATTACTTAACACTAAAGGAGCTATAATTTAAAAGGTAGTCATAACAAAGATGTTTGGAAACTTCAAGCAACCAATGATTAAGGAGTTTGAGATGATGAATATTGATCTCATGTCCTACTACTTAGAGATTGAGATCAAACAAGGAAAAGATATAATCTTTGTGAATAAAGAGAAGTTTGCAAAGGAGGTTCTCGAGAAGTTCAAGATGGAGAATTGTGCAAGAGTAAATACTATGGTTGAGTGTGGAGTAAAGATGTCAAATAATGATGAATGAGAGAAGATAAACTCTACAACATTCAAGAGCTTTGTTGGGAGTTTGAGATATTTGACATGTACTCATCCATATATTCTTTTTGGAGTAAGACTTGTGAGTAGATTTATGAAGACACCAACTATGACACACTTCAAAGCATTAAAACGAATTCTTGAGTATATCAAAGGTACAGTTGATTTTGGTTTGTTCTATGATTATTCTAATAGCTTTGAACTTATAGGTTATAGTGATAATAATTGGGTTTGAGATATGGATGATAGAAAGAGCACTACCGATTTTGTTTTCTACATGAGAGACACAACATTAACATAAAGTTCAAATAAGTAATCTATAGTCACTTTGTCAACATGTGAAGCTGAATATGTAGCTACTATATCATGTGTTTATCATTCCATGTGACTAAGAATATTATTGAAAGAATTGTGAATGCCAGAAGAGAACCTATGAAAATTTATGTGGACAACTCATCAACCATTATTTTAGCTAAAAATCCAGTTTTCATGACAAAAGTAAGCTTATTGATACAAGATTTCATTATCTAAAAGATTGCATTACAAACAAGAAAGTTGAAGTCAAGTATATGAAGACACAATACCAAGTTGTGGATATCTTCACAAAGCCATTAAAAAGAGGTGCACGCCCGGAAAGCGCACTTTGTGGGCTCAGGTGAGCGAGTAAAACCTGGGTTGTCTCAGGCTATTATAAGAGGTGCACGCCCTGACTCGAACTCGAGACCTGCTATCTTTCTTAAAATTAGTTTGATTGAGGAGCCTTGTAAGTCATCTCATCTTGCTGCCTTGGACATTGCTAATAAGAAGGCTGGTTGTCTCCTCTGTTATGACCCAAATTTGAGACTGCCACTATGGCCATCTGAAGAAGCTGCGGAAAGGAATCGTGAGCATATGGAATGAAGCTGACATTATAAACGTGCATGTTTGAACAATTTGAGATTTCGATATGAAATATCATCTTTCATATCATGAAAGTGAATAATATAGTGGAACCGTGCTCATTTAAATTTGCAGATAAGTGAGAGGAGGAAATTGAATTCTTGACTGAAGGTGCTGATCCGCAGGACGACAATGTAGTGTTAGAGAAGTTTTTCCACCCCAATTTTAGGCTTTGCTTGTCACTGAAGGCGCAGATGGCTGCAGATACTATACAAAGGTTAGAATTTACGCCGATGTTAAGGATAATTTACGCTCTCATTTGGTCTCAAACTCTTGATTCTCGGAAATAGTGTCAGCGGGGTGTTTACTTTTGCTTCAGGAGACCGTGTAAATTAATTTCACAACATGTTTAGTCCAAGCAGAACGACATTCAGTTCCTTTTCTTTATGCCTAGCTGCACGAACTAATTAATTACTTCTTTTCGGAACTTCATGCTGGAATTCAAGGGCTAGGTTTCTGGTATTAAAGTCCATGCTGTTCATACAACTGGTGCTGGTGATTCCTTTGTGTGGGTAGAAGACAGAATATCTTTGCTGCAGACCTAGATCTAACTGTAAAAATTCTATGTAAGTAGGTTATAACTTACAAGTAGGCTGTTTTGAAGAACTTAAACCCTTCCAATTGGTTCTAAATGCAAACATTAATACACCAGTTTGAAATATTCCAAACCCACCTTGCATGTTGCGTTTCAAAAATACATTTGTCATGGAAAGGTTTTAGTGTTTTCGGAATTATTTTGATGTATAAATATACAAAATAAAAAGAATTTGAAAAAAAATTATTTTAATATATTTTCGAGAAAAAACAGCTTTCACTACAATATTATTATATTGTTTATGCAAGCATGGCACACATGTTAGCCATTGCCATGTCCTCGGTAGAATAGCTTCGGTTCCCATAACTTGTCAAGAAAGCTATAGAATTCGATCATATTTCATATATGTTGGCGCATGCGTACGGGTGTGTTTTAGTTTATATGCACAATTTTTTTTTTTAATTTCATGCTGGACAATCCTCCCTTTAGGAGCTACATCTATATATTTCCTATTCCTCGTACTAGTTCTGTTAACAAAATGATTTAATTGTCCTAAAATGCCCAGAATCAAATGTTAATTACTACAAGAATGAAGTGCCTGAGGGATGAGTATCATCATCCCATCAAGTAACCAAATATGTTTGAACAAAATGCAGACACAATAATGATCATGATGTCTAATGGGCATCTACACCCGTTAGTGAACATATTTGAAGAAAATCGGCGGCAGAAAAATGCACAGAGAAAGTCTAATGATATGCAATAAATATATGTATCAGTTTACAATTTTAGTTAATCTCCTTCATGGTAGGCTGGTAGCTTTTTTAACAGACAGCATATAAATTGCTCTTAGAATAATAATATTGCCGTGGTTGTTGCTTGCGCAAATGCAATACAGTTAAAGTCTAAGAATATTTATGAATATGAGAAGGTTGGTCTCACAATAAGAGATGGCGTTCACCACTAGTTTCTTAGAGGGAGGCGCCTTGTTCTTGTTTCTGGTAGTCCAATGAACAATTCGGTCTCCACATCAGAAATTGAACTGCTATCTCTCTGTTCTTCACAGGGTAAATTCTCTCTCTGTTCCCTTGAGAGTACTCGCCATGGCTGGACGCCAGACTGAAAAGGAAAAATTATATATATTGGCATATAAACAAGTTTGTTGTTTATAAATACTTTGAAAAAGAAGATCAACCCCCCAATGAAACCCCTGAGTTTGTGCTAATTAATTTGGCAAACAATTTCCGGAGGAAAAAATTTCGTAGAATTTACCTGTATTTGTTACAAGTTGTCGATTCAAATTAATTGGACTAAATTGTAAACAAAGTATGACGAGTTTACGCTGTAGGTAAACAATTTATTATTTATAATTCAATCCAATTGGGTTGAATTGATGGAAATGTGACGAATACAATTTGACTCCTTTTCTTTTTCATAAAGGAGCTTGTTTCTCAAAGTGAGATTTTCCAAATCATTTTCATGTGGAGGATGGTCATGGTTCCAGGCAAGAACGTAGTCTCTCAAATGAAATTCCATGATAAAAGAGTAAGGTTATGCCAGCAAATCGAATTTTTTCAAAACTTCCATGAAGTTCAAATTCTTCTCCATCCTAGAATTGTTAGAAATAATTAGATATGCATTCAACATCGAAACCAATATAGCCCAACAACAACTAGATTAGAGATAACGGTTTAGTTAAAGCTACCGAGAAAGGGTAATAAGACATGCAACTGCTGATGACGATGACAGCAAAATGAGAAATAATTGAAGTTCATGGCCAAAAAATAATAGTAGCGACTACAAGTATAAATTTTTTCACCTTGTTAGACAGCCTTGCATTTTCAGCTGTCAGTTGCTTCTCCTGAAACATACGTATAGGACATGGAACATAAAGTTAGCAATTTGCAGAACACTCTTCAAAAAATCTTATTTACTACGTCACCATATATGTTTGCAAGGAATTCTTCGGGGAAGAGAAGAAAAGATGCCAAGTACCCTTACTGAAACATAATTTGGATTCACAGAAATTCAACTTCTCCACAGCCTTTGAATTCTTTTTTCACTAGTTCTTGGCATAAAAATGAAGTGATTATATACCTTTTGTTTTAGTTGCTCAATCTGTTCTCTGAAAACCTGATTCTGAACATAGGCAAAGAACGAGAATGTTAGCTAGGTTATCAGCTGAATAAGACTTGAAGCAAAAACAAAGTGGTAATGATGTTTATGGCCAAACCTTTCTAGCTCGGATGGTGCTTACACTCCTCTCTAACTGTTGTTCGATTTGTTGCAGTTCTTCAACAGTGCACGATCCCAAACATTCTCCCAGTAGCTTTCTGAAGCATTTTAAAATTAATTTTCAAACATTTACGTATAATATTTAATTCCAACAGTCAATCAATTCATCAAACTATACTATAAGCACAAAAGGTTTAAACTAATCCTTTGAACCGTTTCGAAACTTCAAGAATCTCTATCTTCTTTATCATGCTAGCTGCTTCGCCCTTCAGTTGCTGCCATTCCAAATTTATATACATGAGAAAATTAAGGGAGAAAAACCGAAAGTTTTTGTTGGCAACCAAAGAGACTAAAAGCAGAAGAAAAGGGAAAGTAATCGATGTTAAATATTTTTGTTCAGAAACGTGCAAATGCTGACTGACACTTAAAGATGCCTAAACGGATAAATCTATGCAAGCAGCATAGAACCAAAACCAATAAGATACATATCCCTTTTTAGAGATTCTTCTATGCAATGAACTCTTATCTCAAAAATGCAGAAGTCCATTTTTGAACAAGACAAGTTCATATCACTTTGGTTGCTTATTTGACAGGGGGCAAGAAGAAGGCAAGATATAACACTGTCTATTTATTACTAGATACCAAATACCAAAGAATCTGCAAGATGTAGCAATATCCTTTACATGGGGCCATGTATCCTAGTGCATGTAATAACGGATTCCTCGCTGTTATTTTTTATATATACTTGCCTCTTTAGAGTGTTTTGATCACTTATGACTCGCAGTTTAATAAATAAAAAACAATCTGCAGGTTTTCATAGAAACTGAAGCTTAGAATCACTGGTTTGATAGAAGAGAAAGGAAGGATAACCTCCATGTTCAGTTCGCTTGTCTGCTTGTTTGTGTTGCTTTCTTTCACATGCCTCTGATAACGTTCAATTGTCTCCTGCACGCTGAAGTCCAATAACAACGCTATGAATACATATTGCATTTTTATACAAAACAACATGAAAACGAAATAAATGAGTGCTCCTCTCTACAGATCCAACTACTGAACAAAACATATGCGTATTGCTTCTAACTATGGCCAGCTAGTGGCGGAGTTAGAAAGTTTTCCTCAAGGGCTGAAGAACAACGGTATCAAGAAAACAGGGAAACTCTAGATTATAAAAATACAAAGTCTGAAATCCAATGATTGTGGAAAGATCATCGAACTCCAACAAACAGGCATATTCTTTTTTATTGCATGTTTTAAACATGAAAAAGAAACACAATCTCAAATTTAAACTATAAAAAAAAAATTAGACGAGGCATAGATTCTTGCAATTATGAGGAGGAAAATAATAACTTGGATACTTGAAGAAGGATGACCTCCATTGTTCAATTTCTCTTTTTTTCAACGGGAGGCTCGGTGATACTTGGTAGTTCTTCTACCATTCTAAAAATACATCTCACCTGTATTTAACTTAAAACCTTTAAACCAGGGGATTTTTTTGTCTACAAAAGAATTATTATTTATGATAATGCTTATTGTTATTTTTGTGGTATACGTTCGTATGGAAACTAAGACTATTGATCACTTTTTTATTCATTGCTATGTGATTTAAAGGTTTTGGAATCGTTTTATATAATGAATTGGATATGATAATGGGTGTATGCCAAAGACTGTTCAGCTTTTTTTGCAGGAATAGAATCATTTGTTACTTGGAAAATTTCAGTGCAAAACCATCTATACACTTTGCTGTGATATCTTGTGGTTTATTTGGATTACCCGTAACAAATTAGTTTTTTATACTGCTGATCTTATTTGAGATAAAATTTATGATTTAACTTTCCATCGATTAACTCAATGACTTCGTGTTCAGCTTCTAAAATTCAAGTTGTTGCTTGCTACCATTATGATTTTTTATTTCTAGTTTTTTTATTTAAAAAATGAGATAGGATGGTTTTTTAAAAAAAAAAATTAACAATTTTAAAAATCAAAACAAATTTTTAAAGAAAAAGTTACGTTTTGGTTTTTCATTTTTTGCTTTGAAATCATGCTACTACATGCCAACATCCTCACACCAGCACCACTACTATACAACAACTACAATTACTATACACTATTACGACTATTCTCCTCTTTAAATGACTCAATTCCTAACCATCACCACCTTCTTTACCACTAATACTCTTACAATCGATTATACGGTTGCCATTACTAGCTATTACCATTCTCCTTGTTACTTCATCATCGCTATCATCTGTCTTGTTATTAGAGCAATTATCATTAATTCTATTTTCTTCACCATAATCACTATCAAACATGGCCACCATAAGTATCATATTTTTTTTTAAAAAAACAAGTCTACTAGCTAAGTTATTGTTCACCAAGACTCGCAATATTATTCATAGTAATAGTATAATAACAAAATTACCCTTGAACAAAAAAAACTTTTGAATTAAGCGTTAGGAACAAGGTAGTCTTTTCACCATGATACAATTGTCTTTTTTTCAAATTATAAAGTGGTAGATTAGTCTTTTTATTTTTTTACACGGTAAAATTACATAGTTGTCCTATGGTTTTTTGGTTAATATTAAGGAGACTAAGGAAAAGTTTTGTATTTAAGTATTTATTAAATATTATTTTTTAAAAAAAGTTATTGGTGCATGTCACACCTACACTAGCAGGAGGGCAGCCCTCTCGCGCGCATGTCGAGCCATCCAGTCACCAAACACTACCTTTCATAGTGGCATTAAAAAGATCTCGACGTCCACTTCGCGATGAGGCGATGTGTGCACCAAACACAGCTTTGGTTTGGCATCAATGACCATTTCTTTTTTTTTTTTCTTTTTTTTCCTTAACATTTGATCCTTGTCTTTTTTATTACTATTTCTTTTTTTTTTAATAATCTATAAAATTAGATTATTTTTTTTCAATTTCACCCCTCTTCTATTTTTTTTATCTTTCAAATTTGGTCTTTATTTTTATGATTGCTATTTATTTTATTTGGGATCTTTTCTTAAATTGGCTTTTTTTACAATTTTATTCTCTTTAAGTTTATTTTTCCTATTAAACTTGATCCTCATTCTTTTGATATATTTTTTTTTTACTATATAAATTTTTTAACATTGGTATTTTTTTCCTGATTTTATCCTTCAACATTAAATTAGTTGAGAACTGAACTTTTTGAATGAGAATTTCAAGGATTGCGAGCTTTAGAAGTTAACTCAAGTTTAGGAGGTTCGTCTGGGTTTACTTGGTTTTTCTTTCTTTTTTTAAGCTTATATTTTTTCAATTTCGTCCTTCAGCATTTATTTGATTAGAGACTGGGCTCTGATATTTTTTTTATTTGTTTTTTTGTTGAATTTCTCACTAATTTAAAAAATGAACCGGTTATTTCGGGTATTTTTGTTTATTGTTCTTTATTGAATTTTCTTTGGCTAATTTTTAAATTTTATATTTTTTCTGATTTTCTGATTCAATATTAAATTAGTTAAGAATTGAGTTTCTTCATGAGTTGCGAGTTTGAAATATTAGTTCAGGTTTTAAAGATTCACCTGAGTTTGCTTAGTTTTTTTTTTTTTTTAAGCTCATATATTTTTCAGTTTTATCTTTCAGTATTTACATTATTAATGATTAAGATCTATTTTTTTATCTATTTTCTATAAGAATTTTTTGTAAATTTTCAAAATAACTCGCGTTATTTTGGGTCTTTTTACTTGTTGTTTTTTTATTGAATTTACTTTGATAGTTTTTTAAATTAATATTTTCTTTTAATTTTATCATTCAACATTATATCAATTGAAAATTATTTTTTAAGAGATCTCGGATCGAATCGATATTGATATACCGATTCGATCCGAGATCTCTTATTAAATTGGAATAAGTTCGGCCGCGGATCACGAAATCTTGGTGATCTTCTCTATTTAATGAATAATGAATAGGGGAGTCTGCTTTGAAATCGTCTGCCCTAGAACCACCCCCGAGTCTATGTCTTCAACAGGAATTGCACGAGAGTAGATTGATACAATAGAAACCCCTGGAAAATGCTCGCCCGTAACCCAACAGATAAAGTACGGTACATAGTCCGTTTTAGGGATTGGCGACTTATCCATTCAGTGACTTTGGCACTGGATGTTATGTTATCAAAATAAAATGGATACTATCGGGTCGGGTGAATTCAATAAAAGGCGTCTATTGGCAAATCGAGATTTTTCCATATCGCACTTCTATTTGTCATGAGGTAATTTCCTTCAACATATTATTCCTAGGCTTTAGTTTCTCACACTGTCACCTCGTTACAATTATTATCACGTCATAATAATAATAATAATAATAATAATAATATGTTTTTATATTTCATATGCTAATTCTAAATGACAAATTTTCCTTTAGGTATATTTTTTAAAACAAGGCCCAATTTTTAGAAAACTAGAAACAAGTTTCGGTAATTGAAAAAAGTAAACGGCAGACTTTATCAAACGAGATTGGAGAAATGATTCTGGAATTCAATATTCTTGTATTTCGATGTTTGTGATGAACTTTGTTTTTATTACAAATTCTTAAGGTAACTAGCATAATACTATGGAACACCCTTACTACAAGTCATCAGGTGTTATAATGAAATCTAGTCTTTTGAAATTGAAAGTTTATTTGTATGAAAAATCATGAAAGCTCTCACGCAGTGATATTATGAAAATTAAAATATAAGATTTTTTTTAAAAAAAAATCTTGAGATTTAAAATTATATTTTACTTCTTTCCTTGATTATTTTTAAATCATTTTATATTGAGGCATATGAAAAAACAAATTAAGTTCATATTATTTTTGTCATAATATTATAAATAATAAGCATATATTCATTATTCTATTAAATCTAATTTATAGTACTTGTAAGAGTGGGATTCCATAAATTAAGTGATGGAATCAATTCCATTCCATAGAAGGAATTAAAACTAGGGGAGGCGACATTTTTAGAATGTGAGATTCCTTAGGAAATTAAACTGAAATAAACCAAATACAAAAATATTCATAATCTTACGATATTATTTCCCCGATTCCATGAACTTAATATCACTTTAAGATGACATTCTAACTTGGGAAATTCACTACATTACCACAAATGTGGATACTTCGGCAAAGCCTTGCAAAAATAGAATGCGAACCAAATTCTCAATATGACTATAGGACTTAATATGTGACTTATGAGCACTTACACAAGAAAATAATTAAAGAAAAAAGAAAAAGGATAACGCTTTTATGGAATCATAAACATACTTTCAAGCAAGAAAATTAAAAGGAAAACCAACGGACGTGAAAGCATCAGTTGATTACGAGAACCGTACCCTTGTTATATATTTGAAATGAATAAAAAAAATATACTTTTTGTAATGATCAAGGTATTTTTGGGGATAGTTTTCATGCATCAAGATAAGGTTTTCTTCAGGAGGGATAGTGTCCAAATTCAAACTTGTACGTTTTTAATCTATTAATTCGACTTCAAAGAGATTAATACGGCTTAAAACCAGAAACCAGGGTATATTATCCAATCTCCAGTAATAAATTCAATTAAAAAATTACTAAACAACTAACGGAATCTAATTATCAACCTTTTTTCTTCCCTTTCCTGTAGAAATAGCTCGTGCTAATCTTCTTTCAAAAGAATTTGAAACGTTCATGTACACATTTATTAGGAACATTTGCACTTGAGCAGCCTCTAAGACTATTATTGCGAAAAAGTCTATCCATGGTACCCTCAGGTCCTTCTTTCTCTAAGCACACTAGAGAGACATATACCGTCAATTTCTTAAGACAGACTGCACTTGAAAAATTTCCTCGACAATCCCTAGATAGTTTATTTCAAGCTAAACTAGAAAAACTTAACTTCAACATACATCCAAGTTGGTTCAAGAATTGAAGTACCTTATTGTTATTGACTATAAAATCTAAATACGCTGTTTCTTCCATCAACAACTACTGTAAGGGATGCTACCTCTTTGTTTTGAACTGACAAGTGATGCTACTTCATGTATATAAGAGATCACGAATTGTTATTACAAGGGATCCTAACATCTTCTGTTTTTTTTAATGGACAAGAGACCCTACCACATATAACAGGTGTTTGCATGCATCATAAATATTGCATGATTTTTTTTTCTTTTTTCTATGACTAATCGATAATTGGTAATTTTCAACTTGGCATAGGCTTTGTTCCGCTAATCTAATTACCGAAATAATACCCCTTTGGATGCTTTTTTTTTCTATATATTATTTTTTTTGCAACTTGAAAACTTATAGGATATATGGGTACAAGTTGATCTACGAACTCATAGCACTCTCTGTTCACTTTGTTAGTAATGAAGTGAAACTGCTAAAGTGTTTTATTCCTTAGGCATGGTACCCAAATCTGATCAACAGGAAAGCCTACAGTCATAATATTATCTCTACAAGTATACCAAAACACTCAACCCTGACTTGGGCGCCTAGACCGTTATCTGCACAATTCAGATTTATTTGAGGTCCATATGCACGAGAAGTAGAGTTTATAATACGGATTTTCACTAACTCTATATGCCTCTATATCGTACACAAAAACTTCAAATCCCAGAGAGAAAAATAATTAGAAAGGAAAAGGTATGAGAAAAGGAATCACTAGGATCGTAGAAGAGGATAACAAGAGAATCCCAAAGTCCTGCAAGGATCAAGGTCTGTGCTACTATGTGTACACGTGTCTGACTTGTTTGTTTCTGAGAGAGAGGCACACTAATGAGATCTTGCATATAGAACCCTAGGGTGCAGGAACCATACCAGCATGGTACATGAAAGTGAAAAGGAAAAACAATGCAGGAACTCAAAAGCTTTCATGGAAAGAGGAGGGTGGTTTGGTAAAAAAAGAAGAAGAGAGTGATACATGAATTAACTCTACATATATATATGTATAAACCATGGAAGGAAAGCTGTGCAAAAGATGATACCTTGAGCTTCCAAATTCATAGAGCTTCCCTCTAGGAGAGAAGACGATAACAGCGACCTCAGCATCACAAAGAACTGATAGTTCAAAAGCCTTCTTCAGCAGTCCATTTCTCCGCTTAGAGAAGGTGACTTGCCTGCTTGTAGCGTTCTCTATGCGCCTCATTTGAGTCTTTCCTCTCACCATTTCTCTTTACCTTCTCAAGCATGTGAAGACCAATACATATTGAAAAGACTTAGCTTAGTTTACAGATTTCTTCAATTCAAAAAAAAAAAAAAAAAATAGAGCTTGTGAAGCAAAAAGGATTTGATTCAAAGAGGGAACGAGAAAAGTTAAGCTTACCAAATAAACTCCACCCAGATGAAAGGGTTTCTAGTTTCTAGGTAACGAGGAGGAAGAACTACAAAAATCTGGACTTTGGAAGCAACGACCAGACAACCCTGTTGAAGAAGCAACAGTACTCTTGATGGATTGATTCAAGGATGCAAGAGAGTAAATGCTAGGGAAG
>Ga0307518_10001643_pt1 | contig 16482 bp, 18 predicted proteins | sample 25_EM_MG_FD_203889 | JGI IMG/M metagenome (GOLD analysis project Ga0307518, IMG submission 203889) | Populus trichocarpa ectomycorrhiza microbial communities from riparian zone in the Pacific Northwest, United States - 25_EM | ecosystem: Host-associated > Plants > Roots > Unclassified | place...
TGCTCTCCACTTTATCATCTCAAATTCAAATGATGTTTGAAAGGAGATTTACGAGAGAGGTTCGCTGCAGGTGTAAATGGTTTCTTTAAAAACTTACCAGAAAGCATTAAATCTCAATTTGCTAAATGGGATTGACAAAACCCTGACCGATCGAATAGGTTTATCAGGTCAATTCATGGGTCGACACGTTAACTTGAGTTTATCTTAAAATAATATCATTTTAATTTTAAAAAAATCACAAACAACATTACTTTGGACAAAATTAAAAAAATAAAATGAAATAACATCTTTTTATACTTTTTTTTTTAAAATTTCTTTGAGTTAACCCGACCGAGTTTTATTTGGATTTGAATGAGTTAATTAGAACGTGGATTGATCACTGGGTCATCAAATATGACCGAATAAACTTTCAAAATGGTTTAACTCTAAACTCAGTTGTGATCAAACATTAAATCAACATGTCACTATGTTAATTTACTAAACCGAGTTAAATTTAATAGTCATCATCATCGTAACTTCAAAAGGTAGAAATAAGAAACTTTTTAAAGGACATGGAAAAGGAATAGACTCGAGTTCACTTGTCGACCAAAACTATACTGATGTTGGTAAAATTAAAGATATTTATATTATTTCATTATCTCTTCATCTAAATTTGATTTGGTTTATGATTTAATTAAAACTTAGGTTATAGATTGAGTGAGTTAATCTTTGATTAATTCATTTAAAATTTTTTAAAAGTAAAAAAAGAAATTTTTTAAAGAAATTTTTTAAATCAAATTAAATTTTAACTAAATCAGTGATTAACATCATTATGTTAATTTCAAATTAATTTTTATTAAAACATAATCTAAACTAAGAAGACTGGATCTCAAGTCGACTAGTTAAGTGAGGTTTTATAATAATGCTATTCAAAAAGAAAGTGAAGGACCTCTCTGTATAACCTTTATCCATAGATCATCTCAATAAATCAAAGAATTATATATATATATATATATAAAATTAAATTTATAATATAATATATTAAAACAATATAAAAATATATATAAAAAAATTATCAAACACAATTCAATTCCAAACAACCCGAGACAAGGAAATTAAAGTTTCCAATATAACGAGGATAATAAGATTCTTGGATTTATACGGATGGAAAACTTACAGAAATTTTCACTTCTACTTGTTTTTCAAAAACATCACCTAGTGCACCATGTAAAGGCAGGCAACTAGTTGAGTTTCTTCTCACTTCCTCCTCATAAACTCTTTCAAGCATATACTCTACCTTCAGGTAATTGTTTGTTGCTAAAAACAAAATTTTACAATGACTATGAATCGAAGGTTGTTTCTCAAATTCTCTCACCAGGTAAATTATCACAATGTCACAAAGAATTGCCTTTCAGTATATGTACAAATACGAAGGAAAAAAATGCGAGAAAATTGATAACACAGACCAGCAAGTGCTTGCCATCACCAGCTGCAACACAAGCAGCTTCATGGCCTCCTTCATCAGAGACTGGACTTTCCACCAAGCCACCAGCAATCTGAGCCAGTTCCCTCAAAATTGATATCATTTACAGTAACCAACTGGCTGGTAGTGCCAATCTAATTATCACTTTTTCCATTTGCAACACACTTTTGATGTGTACGTCTAGTAAAAACCAATTTACCACTCAAGGATGGCTTCTTACAAGAACCAGCTCCTTCAATTTCGACCTTACCAGAAGGTTGTTCTTCAATGCGCACCCTGCTATTGATGAGGAACTCGGCAACAATTCTGAGTTCAAGCTGTCAACTGCTTTAGCATCATGACAAAGATTTGAATTACTTATTTTGTTGTCACAAACCCTATCTAATGGCTTGTCATCACAGAGGTGGCTCTCAGACCTGCTTAGTGCTTCCACCCTCACTTTTTGGTTTCATCACTTCATCATCTGTTGTTCCCGTCAAAGTTTGAATTCTATCAATCATTTGTGAGTCAGAAGCCTTGTCAGTACTTGCATCTGCTGTGTTACTAATTACTGACGGCTTAGGATCCTTGTTGCAAGCAATATTTTGGTTAGTCACTGCACATTGCTTCATGGACCCCTTCACTGATGGAGGGATATTGATGGATGATGGTTCCACATCCATTATACTATTGTGTTCATGTCTACCTTGATCAGTCAAAACATCAATTGAAGGTGGACTTTTGCTCTTGCTAGAACCTGCATTATTTACAATCCTGTCTCCATTTTCTAAGCTTTCATCAGATGCAACTTCATTAGCACATAGTAATCCAGGTGGAGAAATACAGGCGGTTGGTGGGTCAATATCCATCTGAGCAAACCTGCACTTCAATAGCATCGACAATATCATCCCTGTGACCGCCAGAAGCCTCATGAGTCATGTCTGCCCTGACAATCTTTCCTGTTGAGGGATGGCGCATCGTTGTCCATATGATCACTCTCATTCATTAATTCTCTATCTTGATTTGACGAGTTTGTCACACTTATTTGCTGCTCAAGGGAGTTCAAAGCTTGTTTCTGAGTTGCATCATCGACAGATCGTATTTTGGGAAGAGAAGTGCAGTTGGACGATGGGTCAATATCCATCTAAGCATAAACCGATTCTTCTCTAACACCCTCAACAAAATCACCTGTAATACCACGAGAAAGCCCATGTATGTCTCTTTCCTGATAATCATTCTCATTGGGAGATGACATATCTTTGTCAATATGATGATTCTCATTCACCAATTCTCTATATTGATTTGAGGAATTGGTCCCCCGAACCACCAGCTGCTCAAGTGAGTTCACAGCTTTTCTCCAAGTGGTACCTGCATTTGTTTGGCAGCTATCTAAATTAACTAATCCATCTAATTTCCTCTGTACAGAAACTGCTAGGGAAACAGCTTGGTCACGGATCAAACAATCATAAGGTGGGCATATCGATCAGGGCCTGCTTATATTGAAATAGGCTAATAGATGACTTCCTACACCTTTTATCATGACACAATTTAATAACTTTAAAGACATGCTCACATAAGTTGCCCATTTCTGCCCATCTGCAGTCACAAATTGCAAATTGTGAACCAGGGTTCCAGACAACATAAACCCTATCTCGATAAAGCTGGTCAGTAACTTTTGCACATCTACCATCCATGACAACATCAGAGTCTGGAATCTTCAAAGCTTTGCGCCAAGATGTTAAACCACTGACCCACTCATCTTTCCAGTATCTTGCAAAATCATCCTTTTCTGAGTATTCATCAAGCCAGAAGTAAGAAGCACTTTTGTACCCAACTTATCAACCAACCAATCAGCACGCTGATAAACACCAGGTTTCTTCTCATTCAAAAGCCTGACTTTCAGTTGGTTGTGGTAAAATTCCATTGCTGCACATGTCTCTTGGCTTGCCAGTGGAAGAGTTTTTATTGCAGTAGTCCAACTCCCTGACACAAGGAAGTCTTATTTTTAGTTTTCTGAAATCAAGAGGTCCTGTGTGAAAAACCCAACCAACACCAAGATTCTAGGGCAATACTTCACATATTTTAGAAAAATATGCAATCCCATGCAGCCCCGTCGATCTACATTCCAACTGAGATACCAAGCCCATTGCAAACCAACCAAGGAAAATTGAGAAGAAAAGAAAAAATGCGTGCAGTCTGTTTACACTATCTTAATTGCTATTGAAAAGAAAAGAAATTTTAACCAACGTATTCTAGGATACCAGGTTGCCTTGAAGTAATCCATAAAGCTAGAGCCATCAACAAAATCTTCCATGAGAACTTCAAATAAACCTACAGTTGCTTGTCCTCTGCAAATATCATATACTGTCTGTCCAAGCCATTTCGATATCTGGACACGCAACTCTGTTTCCATGCACCGCTTTATTAGATTCTTAAGCCAAGCATGGCGAACTCGCCAAAAAGATGTCAAAACAGAGCACTGAAACACATCCCTGAGAACAACAAAGATAAACAAATAAGGTTTTTGTTTAGATATATTGTACAAAAAGGAGACAAGGAGGCTAAATTATTCTCTATTTGCCTGGACTGACACAACATGTCCGCCAAACACTCGATCTTAAAAACCAAGTCCCAGATCTTTACTCAAATTGAGAATCTGAAACTGATCTCCAGATACCCCATCTTACAAATTCTTATGAGAAGTTCACCAAGTATTGCAGTTCAGCTATACAGACGTGTTAAAAAGCACATTATTAAAGTTTCTTTTAAGATCGCAATGGTAGACAAGAAGTGGTTCCTAGCACACAGAATTGCCAAATACCAAACCCATGCAAAACCTCATAGATATGGGCTATCTGGTCCTTGGAATACCAAGTAAAACAAATAAAAATGACCAAGAGGTATATAATCACCAAATTCATATTAAAGAAAGTTGACTGCCTACCTAATTGTGAGGATGTCTGTCAAGGGATGATCCACTATAAACCCAGCCAACTTCCACGAAGGATCTTTAGTACGAACTCTGTTGTAAAGTGCCCTCATCCTTCTATGTGCATCAGCATTAGCGAATCTTGGTGTTATTATCCAAGCTACAGGGATGGCCTTATGGTCTGAGTTGATCACAACAAGACTGTGAACAGGATACTAAATAAAATCAAAGAAAAGAGCATAGTCAGTTTCTGAAACATAAAGAGCCATCCAGGCAGTGTAAATGATGTTTGGTTTCACAGGATTTTGACCATATAAACTGAAATGACAAACCTTCAATTTGTTTGTTCCAAACCTTGAATCAGAAGCCACAAGACTGCGATTGCCAAACCGAATCATTTGTTGCAACTGCCACTCTGTTTGTATTCCCAAAGTGAAAGGCTCAGAATCAGAAAAATCCTCAAAGAAAAATACCTGATTCAGGTGGCTTTCAACCCACATGTTAATGCTAACTGCATCATCACTGTCCAGTTCAAATGTAGAGCAGCGGATGCTTCTTTCCTGCCTCCGCACATACCTGTGAGTCAACAGGTCATCACGATTACATGGACCACCCTGCCTCTCTACTGATTCATTGTGTCTCTGCATTATGGTCTCCACAGAGACCCCAACATATAATAAAGATAAAACACGAAGCCGAAGATCCTCTGAGATATAAGGGGCAAACATAGCATGTGTTCCTTCAGCCTTCTTATCCTGAGGGCCATGGCACGGTAACCCTTTTTTATCCACGTGCTTGTCCTGATTATATATGATCAGTGCTACAGATGGTTCAGAAATTAAACGTTTCACAATAAAATGGCAGGTGTACCCCCTCTTGGTATTTGGTCTACCAGCATTTTTCTTTTTTGGAACATAAGTAGTTCTACTGGGCCGTACTATGCCACCTTTCCGGTGATCATCAGGGCCAAAAGAACACCAATATCTAAAATTCAAATGGATCACTTAAGTCACAGCATTAATTGCCGCTAAGTAGGAACTGCCAAAAGAAGGAAGAAACTTACAATATGTACTCAAGGATGCCATCAACCTTTTGCTTGTAAGATGTCTGAGGAGGCCGACGCCTTCTAGCTTCAACATGAAATCTTGTTGGACAGTCTTTATTAGCAGACTCGCCTCTTACAAAATCATCGACTCTAGCAAAAGGGATAAGAGCAAGTCTATCTAAATTGTCGCGCCAGCCTCCAACCTTTGACCATACAATATCAGAAGCAGAAAATTCCAACGTTGGAGGATTCTGCACAGGAATGGACAGAATCTCATCCCATCTGGCCATCTAAAAATGCACATAACAGAAATTAGGTCAGTAAATAGTTGAAGGGTTATAACCTTCGTCAAAGTCATAGCTCATCAACCCAAGTTGGATGAACTTACCAAAATAAAGTTCCTTATTCTTTAGACTATTACCAAATCAGAACAAATCATAGCACCATCAGTATATTGCATCGTATCAAGTCCTTATCAGCATATCTTGGAATTATTGACTAGCAGTCTATCTTATCATATCAACTCCTATAATCAACTTATCTTGAAATTGTAAACACAGATAACAATCATAAAAAGTTTTGACTTTCTTGTAGAACGGTAATAGTTACTCATAAAATTGAAACATGTTGGCTAAGGAAACACGACTCATTCTTCAGATTTCCTGTCATAATCTTAGTTTCTAAACTTTTGGCAGACAACCCAGAATCTAAAAAATCCTCAAAAGTGCTTTGACACCTTGAAAAGTTCTCTTTGTACTAATCTTAATAAGACCAGCTGGTGCAAGGAAGTAGAGTTAAATAGACAAGGCAAGGAGCAAATTTTTTTCTTCTACAAATTCAAACTCTATCTTTCTTTCTTCTTTCTACCTCGCTGTCTCTGTGTTTTCCCTCTGGCAGCTGCTAGGTGGCAGCTGCTAGGTGGCACCTCCTCTCTGATTTTTGAGGGAACGAAAAAGAAAGGAAAACAATCCATTTGGTTCAAATTTGGGCTTTTTATATATGGGCCACGTTTTTGAAGAGTGAGCCCAAAGAAAAATGGTTTCATGCCTTCTTAGGTTTCTTGCACGTGTCTGCAACAAAACCCCAATTTGCTTGCCATTGGGTTTTTGGGTTTCTCTCAGTATATCTCTAATACAGTGCTGTACTTGATGATATCTGGGTCTCAACTCTTATTTTCTCAAGTTCTTTTTTAGGCGAAGTAAGTCCTGTTTATACAAGGAGAAGATTGAGTTGTTTTTGTAATAAAGTTTTCATCTTTTTGTTGCCAAGAGAAGAAAAACAGAGATTTTTATAGTGTTAGAAAATGCAGCATATCAGGAGATGCAGTGGTCCTTTGAGATCTCAAAAAGGGTTGTCGTTATTTTTGGGGAGAAAAATTCTTAAGGAAGTATCTGATGTGGGTTTGGCGGCCTTTTCAACACCCATGGTTGCACAAAGAGGTGCACTTGGTAATTCAGTCACTAGGGTAAATATTTGTGTTATTCCTTTTTTTCTTCTTTAGTTTCAGTTTTGTACCTTTGAGACACCGCGACTTGCCCTCGGAGTTGAAGTTGGTTATCTTACAGCTTTCCCTGTGGTTTTAATTCAAATTTAGCTTGTGCCTCGTATATAATTATGGTTGTTTGAAGAAATTTGCTGTGGTTAAATATTGAATACAATAGGACTTGAATATGACTGTAGTGGTAATGTATGTTTCCTCCATTGTATTATGACTTTGAGGTATGGAATGAGACCTGAATCCTATTGAAGTCCTTGTTATAAAGCATCGCCGTGAATGGATTAACCTCCTGGACAAAAAAATTATCATAGCTTCTTTTTCAGATATGCCGAACTCTTGGCCTAAATAATGTAATGCAAAATGACATCCTGGAGTTGTAGATTTTTCCAGGTTCTGGCCTTTTAAAATGAATCAGTGATATTAGAAATATTCAGCTGGCACAAATGAGAGAGAAGCCACACAAATGCTCTTTCTGGTTATAATTTTCCTTTTCCCTTTGTGTTTTATTATAAAACTCACTCCTCCTTCTTCCCCCCTCCCCATATGTGCGCTTTATATGGATCTACGAAGTCAACCAATTATTCATTTCTTGTCACAGCTGCCCTTTTTCTAATTGTTGGCTCCTTTTCTCAACTTGGTTATTCAATTACTTCTGGAAATGTCTTATCAATAAACCAAATGGTTAACAGTTGTTATGATAAACTTATATTTCCTAAGTCCAATTTGATATATATATATATATATATAAGCCTATTAGTTAAATGTGATGTATTGGTATTTGATTGAAGTTATGTTTTGATGTTGACAAAGTCGCCAAAGTCAGATTACGTGAGACATTTTAGTGCCAATGCCAACCATTTGACTAAGGTGAGGTAGTTGGTTTTTTCCACTTTCATTTTCCCTCAGCTTGTAACTGCAGACTGATTTTTTTTCTACCTCTTTCTAATCTGCAGGACATACTTCGGCATAATGGTCAGTGAATGTTATGCTCCATGTTATTGAATCATTTTGTTTGTGTAATTCTTATACACCCAATCTGGCATACTCTTCTCTCTTGTTGATGAGAATTGTCCCTCTGCCTCTTAGGTTGAAGTTTTAGTAAAACGCCATGCGCTGTTTTGAGATTTCTGCCTTGGTCTATGGTAATCATGGGAGTTTTTATTTTGCTAACTGCATTGCTAATCCTAGAGCTCATTTTTTATTTGCTTGGAAGAGAATTTATACAAGGACCAAAGATCTTCTAATACTGAACAGTTTTTATATTGTGTAACCAACTTAAAGGCAGGAAAAGACTTGTAGGCATACAAGTCATATAATACAGTGTTTGGTGCCATAATTTTTTTTTTAATTTTTTTTTTCGCAAACAAAGTGCTACAAGTTTACTGACATTTTAGTGTTCAACTTGCATATCCACCAGTTGTTGTTTTGCTTATTGATTATCTTCTTTGTGCAAATTAATTCTTGACAATAAGATTTGGCAGGTATCCCTGCTATCTATGGAGGTCAGCCTAATAGAGAATACTTGGTTAGCCTTAGGTCATCCTTTCAAATCATGGAAACCCATGGGGAAAGCACCATTAATATTTGCTTTGCTAGATCTTTCGCATCGAAAGCTTCAAAGAAAGAGACGCATAAACAATCTGAGGTTTGAATTCAAATCAAAGTTCAAGAGCTTTCATGTTTATGTTCTATCCACATCCTATTGGGTTGCCTGATTACCGTTGAATACCTGAATGAATATTGTGTTTGACAATGCTGTCAACCATTTATCTATAAAATATTAAACTGAAATATAGACTTATTTTTATGTGGATCCTATCGCTATCTGAGTGGTTCTAGATTTTCTTGTAGGAAATAAATATTTGTTTATATTTTACTTTTGAAACAAACTGTTTCTTTCCAGACAGAGTTTCTGAATTTATTTTGTTTGACTACTAGATTATGTACTCCAACTTAGCAGCATATGAACCAACTTGACTTCATAATTTTTTAGTTTTTCCCTTCTACTTTATATAATGGTGTCACTTTGTGTTCTTTTCAAAGAGTATGGTGCTATTCTGGAAACTCGTGTTTTGACTCTATTAATTGTGTTCCGCCACTCCGGACAGACCAAAAAAGACGTATCTACTGTTGAGGATCCTTTTGATGCTCCAACATACAATATCCCAGAGAAGCCTGTGACGTTTACAGAAGGTGCTTCCTACAGCATTATAATTCTTGCAGGACTTGCTGTTGCAGCTGCTGCGGCTTATGCTGTTTTTAAGGAGCTGATATTTGAACCAAAAGAGTAAGAGTTGACTTTTGTAATTAAATTATATGAATATGGTTAGAAATAAACTATTCGAGTTTTGTCTCCTTTTCCCTTATTCCACTCTGATTTGCACCATGGTCTGTAATAGGTACAAGATCTTTAACAAGGCTCTGAAAAGGATTCAAGATGACAGTCAGGTTTGTGAAAATTAATGCATCTTTTTCTTGGGCTTGCAATTTTGAAGCACTTGTTCCTCTTCTATTTATGATGGTTGGTGGACCTGAAAATGAAACATTATGTTACAATGGGACAGTCAGTTGAGGTTGCCTGTTGTGGAAAGCCCCCAAGTATGTAACAGGAAGTCCCAAAGCAGGAAGGTCAAGCCTAAAATGAATAAACCATGATAAACAAATAACTTGAGTGACTGATTATGCATTTATTGCTATTATCAATAGTCATTTGAAAATAAGAAAGGCAGTGGATGCTTTGGTTCAAGCAGTCAGGCACAGTTTATTGGCAAAACTAATATAGCGAAATCAAATTCTTAAGTCGATAAAACTTAAAGGCAAGATGCGAAGTCACAAAACTGTGAAGGAGGTTGTGAATGTTATAGACAGAATCCAGAAGGATCTGGTGATAAATGTTCATAATGGTTCTCTCTGGCTACTAAGCTTTGCTGTTTTTCTGTGTTGATATCCTTATTGCAATTTTGTTGTTCACTTCAGATTATATTTGCTTTGAATCAGGTCAGAGTGAGAATTGGATCTCCTATTACGGGTTATGGTCAGGAAAGTAGAAATCGTGCTGCTCGCCAACGTATTCCCAATAGGATCTTTACTGATGAAGATGGTGTGGAGCATGTCCAGGTAAACTGTGAAGCATCGTAGTATCCAAGTGAAATTTTGTCTTTGTATCCAAGAAAATGCAAAAGGTTCAAGGAATGTGTATAACATGTGTGAATTATCCCCTCAGTCTCCTTCTCTTTTAAAGAAGAAATAAAGTGAAAAATCTACAAGAACAAATAAAATTAAGGATGATTTTGATTTTTTGTGTAATTTCATATCTGCTTACATGTTGCCTCATTGAATGTAGATCAATTTCTATATTCGTGGGCCGCATGGTGCTGGGAAGGTTTCTGCTGAAATGTTCAAAGACAAAGTGGACAAGCAGTGGAAGTATACATATCTAATTGTGGAGGTCATGCAACCTTCGCGATCCCAATTGATTCTGGAGTCATATATGCCAGCGCCAGTGGCCACGTAAAACATGTACACAAGTATGTCATAGCTTAGATAAGGTTTCTTTTGTACCAATTTGATCTGGAGTGGAGTCCCTAACTCGTGTCAATAGATATGAATAATTTCTAGACATTCTGGCGAGATTGATTCTTAGTTTTCTTTAGAGTTCTAGTTTTGTCCTTCCTAGCTGATAAATTTTTTTGTTCACTGAGAAAGCAAAGATCTCTAAAATCTGATTGGTTGATCACCTGAACTGAAATGGTTTGTTTGGCTGCGTACGTTGTGTGTGTGTGTGTGTGTTTCACTTGTTTAGCTCTATTGCATTATTGTAGACACTAGTGTGAATTATGCATGTGACCTTTAGCCCAGGTGACCGATTATTATCTGTTCGTTCACTAGTTGCAATATGTAATAAAAAAACTTTGGCAGGATATGATGTTCATATTATGAACAGAAAGAAGAATTAACAAGATGAAATCTCTCTCTCTCTCTCTCTCTCTCTCTCTCTCTCTCTCTCTCTATGTCTTTCCTTCCTTCTCTTTTCTCTTTCACCATTGATGCTGCAACCCTCCTGTTGATTTCTGGAACTGGTTCAGAACCATTCCATCGCATTCCATTCCCCTTGATATATTGCTTGTTGGTGTTGTTCCCATCAGACTTGCACCAAAAACTTTCGGGTTTGAGGCAAAGGAGAAAAAAGAGTTAGCGAGACAGGAAAAGTAGAGACGCGGATAGCATTTAAATAGAGACAGCTAGAATTTGTCCGATAGTATTCTGGAAAAATAAATAAGAGATGGAAGCAGAGACGGTGGAGAGGACAAAAAAAGAGGAAGAGTCAACGCTTTTGTAGTGTATTGCAAAGCGCAAACCATAAAACAATTTTTCATTTATCTTAATTGAATATTTCTAGTCTCAGAAGCTCTCAATTAAGTTTAGTTTTTCCATTCGTTTTTTTATCAATATATTTTTTTCTTCTATTTTTAGGAAACTTATTGTTTTATATTAAATTAAGTTGATATCCTTAAATAAGTTATCAATTCTTGTTTTTAGAACCTTTTAAGATATTTATTTGAATTCCAAATGTAATTCTTGAAATTCAAATCAACAAGCAAATCAAGGGAGATTCTCAAATTTGCTACAATAATATCAAATCAAAAATACTATTTCAAAAATACCCTCTTTTTTTCCTCTCAAAAACCCTACACCACTTCTCTTCCCTGTTTCTTTCTCTTCTTCAAGAATGAGACTTGAGGTTTATGCATTATGGTTAATTGAACCCAAATTTAGAATTTTATGGGTTACTAGTTATAGAAATTAGATTAAGTTTAGAAGATTTGTGTCGGGTTTGCTTGGTTTTTTTATTTTTCTTTGTTTAGAATTTTTTTTTATTTTTATCCTTCAATATTTATTTAATTATAGATTAGGTTCTGTTTTTTTTTATTTTCTTTATGTAGAATTTTTTTGTTGTTCTTGAAAATAACTCTAGTTATTTCGAGTTTTTTTATTTGTTGTTCTTTCTTGAGTTTTTTTAACTAATTTTTTAAATTGATATTTTTTCTATCTCCATCCTTTAATATTTAGAGTAAAATTTTTAAAACAATGTATAAAATTATAATTTTTTTTAATTTTATAACTTTTATTTTTTTAATCTTTTAAATTTAGTCCTCATTTCTCGTAGATGCTAGGTCGTTTGGTTGAAGAATTTTTTTATTTTTTTTTTATGATGTGTAGCCACTTAAAATTTGCACCACCCCTTGTGCAAGAAATTTTTTTTATGATGCACCCATGAATTATCTGGCTATGGATATTTCAGCCACAAATAAACCTCTCAACTCCCAATCAAATTAAGACTAATCTGTAACCATCTAGGTGATGGTCCAGTGGTAAAAGTTTGGGACCAAGAGGTTTGCTTCCTCTGTGGTCTCAGGTTCGAGCCATGTGGTTGCTCATATGATGGCCACTGGAGGCTTACATGGTCGTTAACTTCAGGGCCCGTGAGATTAGTCGAGGTACGCGCAAGCTGGCCCGGACACCCAAGTTAAACTAAAAAAAAATTAAAACTAATTTGAAGTTCCATATGACCTCATGTGAATGTGATGAATTTGAGCCCGAGAAGTACATAGTATTATGCTATGCAGATAAAATATATATATATATGATTGTTCTCTATCTGCCACCAACCAATTAACATCAACATTGAATTCAACATCACAAAATTCAAATAATGACAACCCCCATTAAGTATTACATGTGGGGTTTTTTTATTATACAAGGCTACATTATTCATCATCACATACATTATTATATACATTATTATGGATGGGCCATAAAATTTTACATTTTTTTATTTGATTCTCAACTATTTTTTTTTTTTACTACCTAGTTGTAATTAAAAATCAATTAATTTTGATTTCTTATAAAAATATGAGATTGAAAGAAGAGGGACTGAAATGAAAAAGGTGTCAAACATGGATGACATACTATAAGTTCTGTAAAAGATACACTTTGTTCCTTTAACTTTAAAAATCACACAAATCATACTATTCCATTACCTCAATATTTTTCCAATTCAATTTTGGTATAAAAAGTTTATTTTTGTTATTTTTTTAGTTCCTAGTTGAGAAAGGAGAGAGAGAGGTCGCTGGATTCTAACAGTAAAGAGAAAAAAGTATCGTTAACACCGATTTAGACCACCAAAATGAACAATATTATGGTTCCACTTGATGAGGGGAGTTCATATTAGGTGTTTTTTTACCTTTAAAGTTCGTGAAAAAATAGATATAAGCCCGGGTTGATTTTTGAATGCGGGTTGATTTTAGTTTATAGGACGGTTTTTTGAGGTCGTTAATAGATTTATCACGATTCTTATAGTGTTTTTGGTCAAAATAGGTTGAAAAACAAGCTTTTGGATAAAAAAAAACTAAAGCCTCGATTTTTTAGCCACCATAGTGATCGGAATTTGAGCAAATAAGATAATGTGTCGTCTGCTTTTTTTTTCAAAAAAATTAGGGCAAAAGACAGTTGCAAACAAAAAAAATTAAGGGCCTAATTACACGGGCCCTAACAAAAGCGAAGCCTAGTTGTGCCTAGCCATTGTTTTTTTCTAATTTTTTTAAAAAATAATGATTCTTTTTTCGGTTTTTTCTCTAAGTTTTATTAATTGAGATTTAAATTAATACCCCTTCTCTCTTTTATTTTTTTAGAGAGCCCTTTTTAAATGACGATTAATTTTTTAGTTATGCATTTGAATTTGAAGAGTTTTTATTATTTATCTATAATTTATTTTTTTTATCTTTGGTATGGATGAATTTTATTTTTGAAAATAAAAAAATATTTTCATATAATATTTTTAATATGTGCAGTTTTGCATGGTTTTTTTTCTTATTTGATCAATTTAATTTGTGTCTCTATTTCTATTATCGTTTGCTTAAATAAAAAGGTTACTTTGATAAATAAATTTAGCAAACACAATCGGATAAATATCCCGTCTTTCAACATTAAATATCTTAATCTTCATTTGTCTCTTGATTTTTCAAGTTCTATTTTTAGGTATTATTAATAAATTTTTTATTTATTCACATATTATTCTTAATTTATTTGATTACATGTATGCATAAAAAAATTTATTTGAATTTAAATTTTTTAAAACTAAAAATATACATGAAAAAACCTGTATTGTTTTTTTTTTTTTTGTAGAAAATAAAAATATCTCACTTGTGTCGAAGCGTGAGTTATATACATGGTATGTAATAAACTAAAATCTCATATTACTGTTTCATGATTTTTCTCCCTGGAATTTCTAATCGCACCCACATTTAAGGAAACAAAAAAAAACATCAAATTATTTCTAAAACGCAGCAAATCATCTATCAAAATGTATGTATGTAAGTCTTAGTGGGCCATCCATGAATCATCTATCAAAACTAATGCCTCCAAGACTGTCATTTTCTTAATACTTTAGTCTTTATCTGCAAGAAAAGGTTTGAAGACAAGAGGAAGGTACCGTTGATTCTACAGTTTCCACCCTCTCTTTTTCTTTATCCATTTCTCTGCCTTTCGGCACCTTATAGTGTGAACATGGCAAATTAACGGACCGGGCCAGGAAAAGTGCACGAACTTTTGAATTCCATAACTGCCCATGAACAGCTTATCTATTCACGAATCATACCCCTGAAAACCAACGAAACAGCTCACTAATTTCTTCTCCAGCACGACTCGCCCCCAAACCATAATCTCCGCCACCGGCAATCTCGCTCCGGCCACTGCTGCCGGTAAATAACCTTCCAGAACCTCTAAAAGATGTCGTACGTGAAGAGAGAGAAGCAGACAGCCTATCAACATATTCTCTTAACAAACTTCCTCTCGCCGAAGCCACTTCTGCTGCCAGAATCGGCTCCTCAGACAATGTCAGACCACCCCCGCGACCACTCTCCTTTGACATACTCCTTCTGTGCGATTGACTGATAGTAACCTCTGATTCCTCCTCCACGACATAATCAAACGAACCAACTGAGTACGAGTTCCGATCCTCGTCTGCAGCGGCGGAGGCTGTGGCTGTAGAGAGAGAGGACGCGGGGTTAGGAGCAGTATGTTCTTGACGGCTAATAGAGCCAATCTCAAGGCGGAAGCTATCACCACCACGAGCGTCACCTTCAAAGAGAGCTTTGGCGAGCTCTGATTCCGAAAAATGAATACGAGACCGGCAAAGAGGACACGATTGGTTAGAATTGAGCCATGTTTCAATGCAATGTTCATGGAAAGCATGACAGCAGAGCGGAAGCAATCGCAGGATATCCTCTGGTTCGAACGTCGACAAACAAACCGCGCAATCGCCGCTGGAGATTTCAGGGGAAGAGGATGGTCTGTGTTTGATGGAGGAGAAAGAGAAGAGAGGGAGTGAGTCAGAAACGGAAGACTCTAAATCTTCCGGTGAAACACGATGGTTGTTGTTACTGGAGAGGCGGTTAGAGGATAAGGTTGTTATTGTGGTGGCTGTGGCGGTGGTTCTAGAGGGAGAAAGGTGGCGGAGGGAACGGCGGCTTAAGATACGGAGGAGGAAACAAAGAGAAACAGAGACTAACAGAGTTACGGAGAGGATTAAAATGATGATCAAAATGCTTGAGTTTAGGTTCTGAAAGGGCGACTTGGTGCCTCCGCTTGTATCGCTGGCCTCGTCGGTGTTGTTTAGAGGGATAAACGAATATGGAGGAGCGGACATTTTATAGTTTTTAGAGAGATATGAGGCTGATAAAATGGGCGGGTTTGGTTTTTACAAGTGCGGGTGTGTATAAGATAGTAATATGCACGCGAGGGGTGGTGGTGGTGGTGGTTTATGGCATGGGTTTCCCCTGCCGAGTCATTGAATGGAAATCTCTTGAGTAAATAAATGCTCGCAGTTCTTCAAGAGGAGGCGGGGGGGCTGTGTCGTCCTGCTCCGCCCTTCGTGATAAATGTAAGAAAAAAGAGGGCTCTATCCATTACAAAACTCCTACTTCCAAGTAAGTAAGTGATGACTATTAAATAAGATAATGTTCTTTCCCAACTTAGAAATCTGACCATATAATATTATAAATAGTATTGTTTTTATAAGAAAAGAAAAGAAAAGAAGCATGCAAATTAAGGTTTGTTGAGTGGGCAATCAGATTCCAATCCGATCAAACAGGATTTAGTCATCATCCTGTGTTGGAATGTAAGAGTAATCATCCTAAGAGAGTATTTATTTTTGTTTCCCCTTGCAAATGCATCAATTCTAGTTTAAATTAATCCAATTGCGGAGAGATTCCCCTGACATCAAATATATATATATCCCGTTTAAAAATAAAACAAAACTGTTTAAAAATAAAAAAAAAAATATATTTTTAAAATACAAAAATAAATAAACTGGTGACCGCCTAGAGAGACTAAGTTAGGAGGAGTTGCTGAATGCATTAATTTACTTGGACATTGGGGATTAATGATGCAGGAGATGAGAGAGCATCATTCTATTGTATAGAATAATATATGAATGTGTAAGTAAAAGTAGCCTGACTAAACCATCTTCTGTTTTCAATAATATAAAAAAAGAAAAAGAGATTTATTTA
>Ga0307518_10001644_pt1 | contig 16481 bp, 17 predicted proteins | sample 25_EM_MG_FD_203889 | JGI IMG/M metagenome (GOLD analysis project Ga0307518, IMG submission 203889) | Populus trichocarpa ectomycorrhiza microbial communities from riparian zone in the Pacific Northwest, United States - 25_EM | ecosystem: Host-associated > Plants > Roots > Unclassified | place...
GTTTCGTCCGGATCAATATCCTGTCTGTCAGACTTCAAGTGTGACTTGCACATCTCAGTGAGAGACCACGTAATAGATGCGATCATGCTCTGTTCCCAGAAGTTGAAAATTCCAACTAAAAATGACGTGAATCAGGAGCGACGTACTCGTGCGCCATCACTTGCAAGATCACAAAGCATACGACCAGCCAAGAACTTGATGTTTGTGCCCTGCCTGCCGATGGGAATCCACTTGGCCCTCCTGAACCGACCGAGACGTGACCAGTGGTCGGCTTTGACGTCTTTCATACGGCTAAGGAGAACATCCAATGACACCCCGAGGAAGTCGTGCCCAATGAGAATGTCCGGATCTGCTTTGTAGATCGTGACTAACAATCCGACCTTCTGTCAGGGCCGTAAGGGTTTCGCAGTGAAAAGATATTTACCCAGAAGGTTATTGAGGAGCGTGCGCTCGTTCTGCATCGGCGATAACACACTCCTGCCATTTGCTTTGGCCCGTGCCTCAAAGTTCGGAGGAAATCGGTCGAGAGGACGGACGAATGTATGCACGCTGCATTTCAACTGTTCAGGGGGTGTTGGATCATCCAGTTGTACTGCAAAGCCAAACCGATGATTGGAAGAATATCCGGGGGTCAACAGCACATACCATCACGCCATATCCGACCTGAAATACAAACAATTTCGCGCTTGTTTTCTTGATGATTCAGGACCGTGCGTAGGGCAAGGCTCATGACGGTAAGTGGTGGCGGCTCCTGAGCTCCATCAATGACGGGGCTCACGTCTTTCGGGCTCAAGACGCTAGCTTCAAGTTTGCACCATGAGATCTTGTATGAACGTCAGCTAGCCAAAAGACAAATCACGACCAAAATCACATACCCCCGAAGGATCGATGCTGACGTTCTTAATTACGAGCCAGCAGGGGCCCATGATTTTTCGCTTGAGCACGAAGAGTTCGAAGATGCTCGTGTTCGTTCCGAATATCTTATAGATATTTGGCGAACAGGCATCCATCGGAATCTGCGATTCTGCAGGAATCCGTTACGTTTAGTACTAATCTGGCCCCCACACCAAAACCTACCTTCATACGAGTACAGAACCTTCATCCAATCGGCCTCTTTTGGGACGTCCTTCATATCGAATGCATACTTCCGCTTAACCCAACGCGCTTTCCACGATTTGATGCACATCTTCCTGCGTATACGATCGAAGTCGTCGTATACGTCCTGCTTATCTGGAACCATATCCGTTTCCACAATCTCAGACTCGCCTGCCTCGTTCTCTTCTTGCACGACACGGAATTGACGTGGAAGGACAAATACATTACGCTGGATCCCCCCGATGGCGAGACAAGCCGAAACCCATGCACCTGAAGACTTGTCCTTGACCTTTCCGATAAGATATAGCTTGCCGCTATGCTCTAGATAATCGAGCCAGAACATGGAGAGGGATTCATCGTCATTGAGGGCGTCTACTGAGGCTTTGGATTTACTTGACGAGGAGCCAGACCCTAAATTATCTTCGGTCGTGACGGCGAGTGAGTCATATACAGAAAGCCAGGCAGGGGGGGCATCCTGTTTCGCGATGCTAGGGCCCTTAGTAACAGGCTTCAAGTCTAAGTTCGGGGGGAAATGCTCCTTTTTGAGAGGATTAGGTTTCACGTCGATGTCGTCGGTACTTAAGAATTCGTCGATGTCGATGTCTTCGAAGTCCATGGATGCATCCTCTGAACCACTGTGCACGGCGAGGTCATTCATACGCTTGATAGCGGGTGTCATCATAGTAGAACCCTGTTCCACTCGCGCCTTCTTCTTTGGGCTCATCATGGCTGCGTAGTCCTCGAAGTCACTGGATGGTGGGTTAGACGGGCCAGCATCCTCGGGAGGGCCATCCGACGAGTACGCATCGTAGCTGAAGTTGGTGGATGGCTTGCGTTCTCTGTATGGAATAGGCGAAGAGGAGCGGTCTGGTTTGGTATTATCATAGTCTGACAACGAGGACGGTTTCCGTTTCTTTGCCCGCTTCGGGGCTGCGATTGGGGCTGCTTCGATGCCACCGAGAAGGTTCGCCATGAAGTCTTCCTCCTGTTCTGCGGATACGGCGGGACGATATGCGCTTATCGATGGTTTCGCGACGGGTGGTGGCGCTTTAGGCTTGTTCTTTGGTTTCGCGACAGGATCTCCTGCTTTCTTCTTAGCTGCAGAATTGCTATCGATCAGAATGTGCAGATGTATCACACAGTGCTTGACTCACATTTCTTGCTGGAATAATACTTTTCCTCAGCACTTTCATCATCCGCGTCCTGCTGACCCCAATCATCCATACCATTGTCCATATATCCACTCACACCATCGTCGACGACAAAGTCATCCTTTTGCAACCGTCCCTTCACGATGCTCTTGTACTGCCCCTCTGTGACCTCGTCATATAACGCGACATCCTCCTCGACCTGCGCGACGCGTCATTTTGACATGAATTAAACAGCTGGCGACCATCTCGCACCTTCCAGTTTCGCGGGCCGCCTTCTCGCGCACGTTTGTATTCTGCAAGCTTGTCTAAGTTTTTGGCTCTGCGCGACCGTTCTGCCATCGATCCAATCTACTGTCAGTGAGGAAAAGCAATCAATGATCATTGCGTGCCACAAGCGCGCGCGCATTTTCGACCTCCGCCTCAAACCAATCACTGCTCCAAATTTGAAAGACGCAAACACCAGCATGTTACGCTCACAGTTCCTCAAGAACATTTCGCGACGGGGTGCTTTATACTCCGTGGCTCGGCCCTTCACCGCCGCGCATACGAGACACCGACTTGCGAGTATCCGCGCAATCACTTCCAGTTCCACGGCAGACCGAAATCAACCCCCTTCACAACACAGCGAAGAGGTCACGAAGTCTTCAGCAGCAAACCAACCACTGGCTTCTTCAAAACAAGATCCGGTTGATCCTCCAGAACCACGGTTACTTATCGCATTCACTTGCACAGTAGAAAACTGCAACCACCGCTCGGCACATTCGTTCACCAAGCGTGCTTATGCTCATGGGATCGTCATCGTCCAATGTCCCAGCTGTAAGAATAGGTACGGGGATCACTCTTTTTTTCTGCATCCAAGAGTTTTCACGAATACTGTGGACGAGGACAGACATTTGATCGCGGACAACCTTGGTTGGTTCAAAGATACAATGGAAAATGGGAAGCTCAAAAATATCGAGGATATTCTGCATGCACGGGGGGAGTGTGTTAGAAGAGCAAAGCTTCATTCAATAGATGGAGACATTGAGTTCTTCGATCATTAGCAGGTATGTACAAGTGCAGACAAACACTATTAGCCATGCTGATAAAAAGACTGTATTGCAGCCTTTATCGAAGAATGCGCTACGTATGATATGGGTGCCAATAATGGTTATTGTGACGAGTTGAGGGATATGCGCCGCTTGTTCGATGTCAACCTGATGTCATCCAAGTTTCCTCGATCCTAAACGTATCCGAATTCATCCGTACGTCCAGCATTCATCCTGAATTGAGAAAAATTGTGTTCATGTCCGTATTCAAGCAGGACAGACAAGGCCATGCATATACTTGAAGTATGTAACAACCCATTTCTTTGACACAGGTTTCTCGGGACTTTGCACTATCGTGTCTGCCGCAGCCTATGTACGTGTCCGGAATATACCGAGCTAGACTACGAATTCGTCTGCTTGCGTACATGTGAACAGGCCATGTTGCACCTCCAGCCGACGCGTGAGGATGGTGGCTGAACGTCGTAAGTGAACACTGGAAGCAATCTGCACACCAATCAATTTTCCCTGGCACATGCCCTTTTGATGGTGCAACAGCTTCTGTACAACCTTCGCAGGATACTATGCTCTTATCATTCGGGTGTACCCTCTGCACGTGCAGACCCTCCACTAACGATCCATTGTCGTTGAAGATCTCGACATACTGGCTGACGAGAGAAAGCATTCCGAATGACTTCAAGTTGTTTTCTTGATCGGCTTTAGGGTGAATTCGTACGAGGTATTTTCTTTCAGAACTGGAGACTATGCCAGTAACATCCACAAACTTAGTTATGTAAGTCATTTGCTCGAAGACGCCTTGCGGCCAGGGTTGCGTATTCACCCAGTGCACCCAGTGCACCCAGGGATACTCCTTCATACAGCCGCAATCGCTGATGCTATTGCGGGGATACGAGGCTGGAGAAGTAAGTGGACGAACACTTGAGTCCATAATTACCTAATTTGCAAAGTTGTCGGACACTGGAGGTGACTCGTCGAACCATCAACGGACATGTCATCATCGCCGTCTTGATCTATTGTATCCGCCATCTGTCCCAATGAAGGACAGTCCATCGGGACCTCGGGTATTTTATTTTCACTATGGGCGACACCCGCCGTAATGGCTAGAATTTCATCCTAAGCTCCCAGGGTTCCAGCTCCAGTTCTTCTCTTGATGTCTCTAACGCCATGCTTGGAGGTGCAAATTTCAAGAATGTCAGAGTGTATTGTAACTACTCTCCTTTAATGACTCTGCAGTTTCGTCTAACTATCAAATAGGGCTGGCATTCGTTGTATCCTTGGGAATGGTGATATTTGGATATAACGTGTAGGTCCATCGCGTTGATATTGTGACAAGTTGCTGGAGGTTGCCATGTGTTCAGTGATATTTCAGAAGGTGTGGTTTCCCAGCTGTTTTTTGAAACCCAATATGGTCTTGCCAAGCCAAATGGGCCCAATGACAGCAAAGATATAGTTTCATTTAAACTGGTCTCTGTCTTACAGGCTAGTGCAATTTTTGGTGCCCTAGGAAGTGCCCCTGTTTCGGGTATATCATTACATGTTTTAGAACAGGCTGAAGAGCTGATTACACCGATGATATAGATTGGCTTGGCCGCCGACGGACACTTATGGCTTTTATTATTATTTTTTCTGTTGGGGCTGTGAGCGCTTCCAAAATCTACGCAGCTTGGGAGTAACAGTAGTCCACAGATGCTTACTACAGTGGTGGTGGGGAGCCACGGGATTAACCATATCTATGCAACGCGCATCATATCTGGTATCGGTATAGGCGGAATTTCGGTAGTCTCTTCTGCCTACGTGTCAGAATGCTCTCCCAAAGATGTGCGGGGTCGTATAACCGGTCTATTGACGATCATGAGTGCCACTGGTGCCATGGTTTCATCCTTGGTCAATAGTAGGCCTACCTTGTTTCTCTGCTTGCATCTGACATCCCCCGTGTGCAGTTGGTGTTGTATTTCACCCTGCGTATAGCCAGAATGTTTGGAGGGTGTCATTTGGACTGCAGCTTGTACCTGCTAGTCTGATGTTCATGGGGTTGTTGACAGTCAAGGTACCTAATTTACGCAGGCTCCTGGGGTTAAGCTGATGAGGTTAGGAATCACCACGTTGGTTGGCTTCCATGGGACGTACACAAGAGGCTATGCTGAATCTCGCTTACTTCCGAAAGGAACCTCGTTACTCCCCAGAAGTTCGACGTGAGATGGCCGAAATTGAAGCGGCTGTTCAAGAGCACGCTGCTTGCAAAGGCCTTCACCTATGGGGAATGTTCTTTGGGAGCGGAAACTTTATTCGATTGGTCATAGCCTTTGCACTCTTTTTCTTTCAGCAGGGGAGCGGACAAACCTCTGTGGACTATTATACCCCTCAAATATTTAATTCGGTTAGTCATGTTTAAATGTTCAAGCAGGCTCCAAGGCTGACAAGAAGGATGTAGATCGGATACACGAGAACGAAGAATTCCCTTCTCCTCTCTGGTTTTTATGGTGTCTTCAGGATGATGTCTACGATGATCGCCGTTTTATTCTTTGTAGACACCCTGGGACGCAAATTATCCTTATTCATTTCGGCGGTAGGAATGGGCGTCGCGCTCTTCGTTGTGGGTGCAATTCTCAAGACACACCCCGTCCACACCACCTCATCTCACCATACTCCAATACATGCATTAGCATCGAGTACAATGGCCTCCATGCTTTATTTATTTGTATGTTTCTTTTCTCTGGGAGTGGGTCCAATCCCGTGGATATATGTATCGGATATCTTCCCTACACGTACAAGACACTATGGTTTGGCCGTCGCTTTTGCCACAAGATGTCTATTCAGTATGTGCTCAGTCATCCGAGAAAATTCCTACTGCCCATAGCATCTCGGCAGGCATTGTGGCGACAAAAATTACACCCTCCTTGTTTGTCAATCTCGACTACAAGTTTTTCTTTATGTTCGCAGCTATAAACATTGGTGGAATTGCTGTATTCTCCATGTAAGTCGGCCAAGTTGACAAATTTCTGATTGGTTTATATATTACGCTAGCTTTCTGCCTGAAACGAAAGGATGCAGCTTGGAAGAAGTGGATATCATATTTGGTGCCATCACTCACGAGGCACGTGAAGCCTTCATCAAGGTACAGGAGCGAAGACTCCGGTATGAGCACACAAATACCACTTTGAGGGTCCGACGGCAGTTTATGGATGACTTGATTGAACTTCCTTTGGTTTGATATTGGTGTATAGGATATTGTATATGCATTCGTGGTCACATGATAGTAGCCGTTCACAACTTAAGAAGTTGAAGATTTCCCATGGCCCGATCAGATTGTGATTTTTAAGATAGTACTAGACCAACGAACAGTCCATCATGGCTAGTACCCTTAAATCCTTCGCAAAGTACATCATCCGTCCCTTGCAGACTAACCACCCGCTTGGTGTGTCCAAGGAGGATTATTCCCGCCCCTGTCTAGGGCCAAGACCAGTCGTCTTCTTGTATCCTGCTACTGACCAGCCTCAGAAGGCACTGGGTACCGCCTTTCGCATGCTGGCTTGAGTTAATCGTTTCTTCCACAGTTCGAAGTTGTCGAGGTCGGGGAGAATACACATGAGATCACCTTCGATTCCATGGGTGTTGCGGATGAAGACGACCGTGTCTTCGCTCACCCACAGTTTCCCCCCGAAGAATACGTCATCCACTACAGGAAAATGCATCAAGCATCTACGCAAGTCATTAGAGATTTGACAAAGTAATGGCTGATAACATATTGAACCATAGCATCATGAAGAAAGGAACCAATCTTGCATGGAGTCATCCACTGGAACGTCAAACTGGGCAGCAGGTAAAGTCTGTTTTCATCCTTTTAGGGTATAGTCTTTATGGATGCTGCCATGTTTCAGGTTCACCTCTTTCCTCTCGAAGAGTCTTCTGGCATTGTTCCAGACTATCAATTGATCAGATTCGAGTATGTATCCGAGGATCGGCAAAATGATTGATCATCCGCGTCCCAAGTGTAATATGTACTTATCTGAACCGCCTCCAGATTGAATCGAGTTTCGCTCACGAGGGTGCTCCTTTACATAGTCTCCATAAGCCAGACCTTCTTTCTGGTCGTTTTTTTTTAGAAAAGAACTCCCACATGTCCAAAAAACATCGAAGGAGATACGGGACTCCATAATCGTCCAGATATTCCTTTAGCACTGTTGCCGAAGTCTGATCCTGAATGTGATTTAAAATAAGGTAAGAGAACACTACATCTCGGAAAATTACTGTGTATTGGCAGTGTGACATCGAAGGTTAGTTTACATTTCCGAAATCTCACTCATGATAGGCTTTGAGGGTTGTTGGAATACAGGTGATAAACACTATCGAATAAACACATCATTTACCCTCTGACAGCCATGTACAATTGAATCTAATTCTCAAGTGGAGGTATGTAGCACACATGGCGGTGCAAATGCGTAAGTTGTGGCAATGTTAAATTAAAGAACTTCAAGTTCGAAATGCATAATTGAAGAATGGAGTACGTGCAATAGTTTTCGTCCATGCCATAATCCGTCTTGTCCGAGAGCAAAATATTTAATAAACCATCAGAACCTCTTGAGGGTCAATAGTCGTCGGGGGAGGACGGTTCACCGAACAACCAAACATTCATTTCGTCGGCAGTCTCCCTCCGACTGCGGATAATTCGCCTCGAGCTCCGACTCTGACAAGACGCGTCAGATTGTTCACTGAGGTCGGCTGGCGTATTGGATCTCAGAAATGGACGCCACTGTGAACTGGAACCCCCAGAGAGTCCGTTGGCAGTGCTAACAAACAACTAAGCGGAGTGCTCTCGTATAGCGAGCGACCCACCTAGTCTGTGTCCTGCCTCTTGCTATCTGCAATGGACGCAAAGGAACACCAGAATGGCCAGACTGGCCAAGCCTCGTTGAAATATCAATTGCCGTCGAGCATGTGTATTTCTGCGGCCGAGGTGTACGTTCGTCCTCTCCGTCCATGCAGTATAAAGATGATGTTGAATCAACCACCTTTTTCAGTTTTTGGGGAGCTGTGTGCCTGGGCGTCGTGATGTCTATAACTTCCATTGCTTCCGCCTCGTCCAGCTCAATCGTCCGAGGTAGAGGGCGCGATCCCTGAACAGGGCCCTTCGGCTCCTTCACCGACGATCGTGTGGACCGTTCACTTGTCGAACCATCCACAGACATCGCGTCGCTCTCCTCGTCCTGAACTGTACTAACTGCAGCGCCCCGCTGTCTCGGTTTGGGTCTACACTTCATCGTTCGGCTTCGGGTACTAGCTTTGGAGTGGGAAGAGCCGCTCTCAATGGCAGCGGCATCCTTATCGGCCTTCCGCGTATCCTTGGGACCTTTAGAAGGCCTTTCTTCTCTATTCGCTTTGCGGGCAGCTTCCTCGATCTTTTCTTTTTCCACTCTCTCCTCCTCCTCGAGCTCCCTCCGCCTTGCGCGTGCACGTTCCATGACGATTTGGTCCGCTACTCCCATCTCATCATCGTCATCAACAGCGGTGCGTTTACTGTCCGCATCGGGAAACATAGCAACACCGTACTGTGCACTCTCACGTAGTGTTATAGTGGCTTCCTCTATGGACTGATTGAGATCCTGCGCGATCAAGCGCGTCGCGGCCTCTGGGACGAGCACCCGTTGAATAAATTCTGCGGGAGTGAGAGGGGAAACAAGAGACACGTCGAATGAAGAAGGTGGAAAGAGGTTGAAAAGAGTCTGATGAATGATGACCGAGCCTTGCTCGCCGTAGCTGGATTCGCAAGGAAGTGAATTAACCAGGATCAGCACTGTGACACAGAAAGGTGTAGAGAAAGGAAGAACGTACTATCCTGGCTGGGTTTTTTCGAAGCTAGCAAATTGGCCCTTGACACCGACGACGGTCCTACTGCCCTGTTTCTTAACTTCTTTTTTAACCTCCCTCCAGAATACGCTTCGACTCTTCGGCTCCTTGGTGCCATCTTGATCATCACAGGCAAGTATGACAGCTTCCAGCTCAACCTTCATCCTCGCCACCCTCTTCGGCAGCTTTTGGAAGTTGATAATCTGCGGCCATCCACGTTCCAAGGCAATCGGCAATTGGTGCAACTCAAAGCGGTGACGTTGGCACACTGAGATGTAGATCGCCAAGGGAGCTTTGAGACCGCGTGGATTTCGGGGACGCGGATCTGCGTAAGATTTGCGGCGCGCTTTCGACATGAGACTTTGGAGAGACGGTGTTGGGTGAGGTGGGAGTTGTTCGTCGCAATAGGGGCATAACGTGGATGGATCCTTGGCGTACCCCACGTCAACTGCAGTAGGATAATTAGCGTTCCGTCGAAAACCCATAATAACATAGCACCCACTAGAATCATCCATGTGGAAATCGTCCAAATCTTCCACTCCATACTGTTTGCTACAAATTCCGTATTTACACAGGTTTCCTGCGCATATAACCAAGGACTCACCCAGATATTGTGTCCTTGAGCTTCTTCGATGCCCGACCATGTCCAGCGTCGCTGTCATCCGAGACACGCTTTACTTGACTGGCAATAGGAGAACAACGATTGATGCTCTCGAGCAACTGGGTACTCATTGGGAAGGGCCGCATACTAGCCTGAGCAGATGGTAGAGGACTATTATCGTTCTGGAGCTCTTCCGCGGGCGGGGCGCGACTCTTGCCTTTCAAAGACTTTTCCAAGCGGCACGAGGAAGATTTAAGAGGCGAGAGGGTAGGGAACGTGCTGTCTGGCTGAAGACGTTTTGCTGTGCCCGTAGATGACGCGGGTGCTTTCCCCTTTCCCTTATTCCTAATCCTAGTGCGCCCATGATCACTGCTTCCCCCATCCGAAGCATTTTCTTTAGCAGAAAGGGACATGGGAAATTCCTGTGGAACTCTACGCATCGATTCGGTGGGGCCAAGGGCCTGCTTAATCCGAGGTCTGGGTTTGGGCTTAACTGGGTTGCTCGTATTATTCTCGGATGGACCGGGGGACTTTGGTCGAAATGGGAGTTCGGTTCTGCGTGTAGAATTCGAAATTGTCATTGATGCGCGTGGTGTGGAGTCAGGACCTGCGGGCAGCCGGGGATTGCATATGACACGCGGTTTGGGGCGAGATTTAGGTGTCGGGATCGCTTCTTCAATTTGAGTTGACAAGGAATTACTGGGCAGCTGGGAGCGCGATCTCTTATTCTCTGTTTCTGAACACGCAGAGAAGTGAGTGAGAGAAGGACTCTTCTCCCGCCCTGACAACACTCGTGTGAGCACGGAAGGGGGATGCAACGAAGCAGTATTGCTAAGCCCAATCTCGTCATCAAGGAGGATATCATGCGAAATAGGCTTGAATATATCCTGACTTTGGTCAGCACTATTGCTGGGGAGGGATGACGACGCAGGAGGTTCCTCATCCACGACAACAACATCTAGTAGAACAGGCTTCTTCGTCTTGTTGAATTTGAGTTTCTTTATCGTGTCGTCCGGTTTATAGTACGGGTGCGAAGGCAAGTCCTGTATTGTTTCATTCACCTTGACGCGTACTGTCTGTTCAGCAGAAGTAGTTGGCTTGCCAGTGAGCTTTCGTATCGGGGAGGGCAACGCCGATGAATTTCCCGAAAGTAAGAGCTCGTCTTCACTGCTCTCTGAGAATTCTATATCCAATTTTGTGCGGGAGATGGACTGCTTAAACTTGCTCTTGTACGTCTTCGCAGGCCTCTGCGAGCCAGACGGACCACCTGCGCGAGCAAACGACGACCCGATATCCTGGAATCCTACACCTTCGCCAGCGTTCACCGCGAGCGAAATCGGACGCTGTCCCATCCTGTGTCTAGAGTCTGTGTGAATGGTCGTGTCGTTATCTTGCATTGACCCGCGCATGTTTTCCATGCTGACATCACTTGGCCAGCTGTACTAGTACGACGCGTCTAAATTTGATGGCGCGTTGTTTGGGTTTGTTAGGATCAGAAGACTTTGGGGACAACTGAATCCGCCGCATCAGTAACGTCTTCTCCAACCACAGATAAAACGTATTCTTCAGCGATGACCGACAATCGTTTATGCCAATTTACGTCGTTGTGCTTCATGTCTCATTTTACCCTGGACCTTTTACAAATGCTTTTGGTTCTCTTTAACCGCGCCAATCCGTCGCTCAGCTATCCTTCAATCGATATGAATCAGGAATACGTCAATCTCGCTATGTAAATCTTCATTGATCCGCAGCAGATTCTGATCTGCCCAACATGTCCTTCTGCACTGTGGTCAGAGTTTTCACCTGGCTGAAAGCTAACGCGTTCATTCCATTAGGTCTAGACTCTAGTCATCCCCCAAAGTCTGGCACTGGGAGGTATTGATATTCTCCCACACCTTCACATTTACAGTTCTTTCAACGACATCGTCCTTCATAAATTCTAATCACACCGTCACATTTGTTATCACAAAGACATTTCTTCCAACCCACGAGACCGATGATCTTCCCGAAGGCTTATCGCTTCATTCCTGTTCCAGGTGATCCCAACAAGGATGACCACGTCCCAAACTGTTCCCATCCTTTTGTGTCCGGTGTTGGCATTGTGTCAGGACGTGCAGATGATACATACGCAAACGGTTATGAATGTCATTTGTGGATAAAGAACCCGCCCATCGTTCTCCTTCCCTGATGCTGATGCTGATCAAACGTAGGAGATATGCGCCCCTATTCATGTCCTGCATCGCGACTCCACACCGTCCACATCAGGGACACCGTTGGCGTCGAACCGCGGAACCGAATCCCTGCTTGGTATAAGCCCCCCATTGCATTTGTGAGTGATAATGACAACAAGTTTGAGCTTGCCGGCCCCATGTGTCACATTTCTTGCTCTCGTTCATTGCTATCTTGTAAGTTCCTGGATACCTTGCACATTACTCTTTGTTAAAACTCCCCTTGTACCATTCTATAGATACATACTTCTTGTTTGCCGCATCATCGGTTTGGAAAGAAGAATGACGATGCAGGATGCTTTGTTTGAGTATTGATGAATGTATGTACCTACAGTTGTCAGACAGACACAGGCCTGTTCCATGCACGCCCGGGCTCAGGTGAGTAGAGCAAAATTACCAGGACTTCTGTGCTTGCGACATGTTCCATGACGACGGATCATGAAAAAAGAATAAACGCTGACTCCCAAATTCGTTGCACTGTTCGGCACCAACAGGACAACGAACCATGATGGATGTTGTAATCTTCCATTCTTCCATTTCGGTATGTACCGCCCTCCTTGCAGTCCGCATATGTAACTTACGCATTGTACCCACCCATTCTCCCTATCACCCGCCCTATTGCAGTATCATATCCCCTCGCACAAGCCATTGTCCATGTATGTGAATGTGGTGATCCCAGAAGTGGCTATGCATCCCAGGTCCAATTCAGAAGCCCTCAAGTCAGCTTGTCAGAAAGAGGCTTGTACGAGCCGAAGAGCGATATCGAGATACGTATCACCTTGCACTTTATGTGGTTAGAAGGGTTGGTCACGATGTAGCATTGGTGTCTGCTTGAACCTTGTCAAGTAATTCTCAGGACCTGGTTTAGGCTCGGGTGCCACTGAATTCGGTCATGTGGCACAGGCGTTTATTTGAACTCAAGGTCATGTCCAAATCAGATTGGCTTATGTAGTACAAATGGAACTTCTCTTGCTCGGCCGACTATTCGACCTTCTGGTATTTATTTCGTAGGTCCTCTGATGCTGCTGAAATATCTGACCCTTAATCTTTAAGTTACAGCCGAGCAACTGGCATTGTCACTAAGGCAGTAATGTGGTGCTTATAATTTAGGAACCTCCTATGATAGCACCCAGTCGTAAATATTGACAAATCAGGCTCCGTGTTCTCGGCCCCAAGGTTTTTGTAAACAGATAGTTCCAACAACTTGGTACCTTCTATGATGCTGGCAGAAAGTTAAGTAATCCTCTTCAAATCATCGGCCGCCATGGATGTTACAAGTATGTAACTAATTTACTGATCTTTCCCCACAGCAGCTTCCATGAGTCACGTCTTCCTACATAAAGTTCAGACATCGAATGCCCATACTTAACGGGGCAATGATAAACAATATGCATGGTATACTATGTAAGAGATGATTCTATTGTTCATGTCATGGGCACTTACAGTTGATGGGCATGTCCTTAGCAGGCTAGTTCATTAATTCAGTAATTCCACTTTGAGAGCAACAAAACCGAGCTCAATCACCTGATCTACTAGTAGTATTTTCGGGGAGCTCCGAAACTGCTCTCTCTCGCAGGATAAAAGGAGATCGAGCAAGTTTATCGTTCTCTCTCAGAATCAACACTCACAACTGTCCATCATGGCCGATTACTACATTCAAACTGTTCTAGATGGCAGACACCTGAGCTTTGAATACCTTCCCCCTTCCAGGCCCCCTGAAAGCAAAATTGTAGCTGGCAAGAAGAAGGCTAAAGTAGGTTTCGCCTCACATTGTACTAATCTAGTGCTCCAAGCTGATACGAAATAAAATCTGTGCTTGTAACAGTTCTATATCAAGCAGAACGAAGACGGTACCTACACTGTTGATGCAACCCTGAACCTCAGCGGCCGTCTTATAAGTTACGGCCCAGGAACACAGAACTGGGACATTCGCTTTAGACCAACCCACGATGCATTCACGTAAGCCATGTATCCTTATGTTTGATGGAAATTGAATAGAAAACCCCATAGTATCGAAGAAGTGAACCTTAGCTATACATGGACCACTCCTGTAGAGGGTGCCGATCCCCAGGTAAAACATGCCAGTTATTGGTAACTCGAGAATGGTGGTCTTACATACTGCATTTGTAGATCCTTGTCCAAGCTTTCAGTGGTGGCTCTGAACCGGATTTACCGAAGAATGTATTGTTCAAGTTGGTTCCTGCCTAAGATTAAGTGCCATTTTCTGGCGACAAGTGTCGAGACAAGTTAGGCTGCTGGATCATGTGTAATTCTATGTGATTGATATTTGAGTTGTGTGGCAGTGTATACACAAGTTGCTTGTGCAAGTAATTGCGGACAGATAACTGGAATCATTTGAATGTGTTGGGACCAAAGGCCCAAATATATTGAGGGGTTCCGAAACATCATTGGCTGGCAGCCTTCCTTGCCGAGTTGGCAGCATTCTTCTTGCCTTAGTCTTCCATTACCATGTAGTCGTCCTCAGCTGCAGTACTCACTTTCGACTTCGTTGTTTCCAGCTCTCTGGCGAAGTTGAGAGTCCACGGACAATATTTGATGACGACGGACGACAGCCACGACCACGAACGACCACCAGCCTGCTACGGGCCGCCACGACTTACTATTTCAAGGGCCATCCCTGTAGTAGTTGTGGTAATGTGAACATTTTACTACTTCATCTACCACACTTTACCTTTACCAGACCGCTGACTAGGTAGCTACTACCTTCTTCGATGCTCGTCATCCACATTCTTCACCATGGACAGTTTCCCGGGGAAATACCCAAAATACCGAAATCTTGAAGGGTTGGAGGTGGATCTAAATTTTTGCTGTGTCACTGAGGGCCGATTCATCTGGAGCGACAGTGAAAAACCGTACAGAGCCCTCAGCATACCCTTTTTGAAGTCGGAGAGGGAACGATTGTTTTCCATCGAATCTTTGGTCTGCCTTGGGGAGACTACCCTTTTTGACATTGTGCGGGCCAGTGAGTGCACCATTTTTGCCAAGTTTCACGGTGCTATAGTAGTGGGTTTTCGTCATGTAGTATTGCACCCACTTCTATCACGTTGGATACGGATTGACGACTTATGTGCACGCAGAATGTTCTTTCATGAAATTCGGAGCAGATAGGTCGGCGAAGGCGAGGACAATCCAACACGGACATATTCAGGTTTGCCATCTCAGACATACTCGCTTCCACCGGAAATCACAGATGGGCTCTGTTTCATCGACTCTGAGGAGATGAAACTAAGGACCTCAATTTCGCGTTGTGTGGGTTTGAGGACTGTAGTCCGTCCTTCGACTTGAAGGAGGAAACCTATCCATGATGAAGGGATTGACGAGAACACTCCTGCTCCCGGGAGGCATCCAGGTAGCGGTATTGTGGTCGGTGATGGTCAGGAATCGGTCACTAACCACGAGGGGAACTTAACAGGCGTGTCGAACATGTTGAATATGGGCTCTGTACCGTATTCGTTCCAGTAGTGGGGAATCTGCCAAACAGGTGGGTTGATATTTTCGGCTTCGCTGCTCGGCTCACAGTGCCACTGCCGGAGGTCGCGAGTTAGGAGCACGACAGAGCACGACATCCTGTTCAAACAGGGCCAGTTCCTGATGCGGCGGCCCTTTCACTTCGTGTATGTCGTACCGCAGTGCCTTCCATTGACCTTGTCAGGCTATATTTAGAAAATCTATGCTGGCAAGTTCGCACCACAGGAGTAACCGCATTGGTTATGTGCAGTAAAGCGAGAATTATGGCCTTCTTTCTTGGTGGAGCTATTATGGTGTCTCATTTCGATTGGAAGCCCTGAAGACAGAGCATGCCACCCCACATCGCACTCTGCTGTCGTTGTAATGTCCAGCTAAGACGCCTGTGGCCTGTCTCTCCTCTGGGTGCATGAATGTCCCACTGGCCAGGACGTTACTCAGGCCCTTGGCAGTAGTCCGCATTGTTGCCGCCGCGCGTTTTAGTCTCGCCGTCCTGGCTTTAGTGTGGGGGAGCCTGATGGGCGTTGCATGGTTTGTTCGTTCTGTACTAACACAATCCCATGAAGACAAAGTTAACATCAGTGGGACTTATACAAACCAAAGAATAATAATATCGCTCTATGTACGCACCAAAGAGCATTCAGGGGTAACTACTGCTTGATGCTGATGCCGCTGGTGAACCTTATCAATCAGCGCTCAGCGCCAGGTCCAAACCAAACTGATTAACGACAATGGAACTCTTGCTCGGAGATTAGAAAGGGCCGACTCTTATGAATTAGCTCTACACAATTCCTACCGCCATTTCCGCGCTTGAAAACAGTATTCCGAATCGACCCATGGCTCATAGGAGCTATGTAGTGCAGAATGTGGAAGAATCTACTTGTTCGGCATCGATGGATGGTGAATGCGGGTGTAGCCGTTCATTCCTTTCTGTGAGTATGAACTTAGGCATTGCATCCCCATCGCTTACCAAACAACTACTCAATGATGCTGTGAATGCAGTTAGTGTTATTCCACATACATTCCTACT
>Ga0307518_10001645_pt1 | contig 16481 bp, 14 predicted proteins | sample 25_EM_MG_FD_203889 | JGI IMG/M metagenome (GOLD analysis project Ga0307518, IMG submission 203889) | Populus trichocarpa ectomycorrhiza microbial communities from riparian zone in the Pacific Northwest, United States - 25_EM | ecosystem: Host-associated > Plants > Roots > Unclassified | place...
TGGGCCCTGGTGTCGATCTGGCGGCGGGTGCGGACGGCGAGTTGGCGGCGGATCGCCTCGAGGCGGGGGCCAGCCTGGCAGGTGGGGGTGCGGTGGGGGCAGAGCACGGCATGCGGGATGCGGCACCAGGCGCTGTTGTCGCCGTGCGGGTAGGCGATGCCGCCGCTGAGGTGCCAGCGGCAGGATTCGGGGACGTCGGTGGTGGCCAGTTCGGCGGGGTGCAGGGCGATGGGCCGCTGGTCGGGGCGCTGGTAGAGGTCGATGCGGCTGCCGCAGTGGCGGCAGCGGCCGCTGTGGCCGGCGCGCAGCAGGCGGCTGGGGCTGGTGGTGGTCACCCGTAGCGGGCGGGGGCGGTGGGTGGCACGCTGGCTGCCGTCCCAGTGGCGGCCGCCGGGGGCGGGCGTGGGGCACATGGCGGTGACCGTGCCAGGCGACACGCGGTGAGGGGCGGCGCGGCTGCGGTCGTGTCCCCTGACCGGCTCAGTGGGGTCGAACACGCGCGGCATTCAGCGATCGGGCGTTCGATGCCTGCTCGTCGGTTCGGGTGATTTGCGGCCAGCCCCCGGGGAGGCGGTATGCGGTCAGGAGTCCTGCATGCCGGGCGGGGTGTGGTCGTCGCAGAGGGTGCCCAGCAGGCGCTCGATGGGCACATCGAAGGCGTGGGCGAGGGTGTGCCAGGTGGTGAGGCTGCCGGTGGTGCGGCCGTGTTCGAGGTCGATGAGGGTGCGCCGGGCCAGGCCGCTGCGGCCGGCGAGTTCGTCGAAGGTCCAGCCGCGCTCGCCCCGCAGGCGCGCCAGCGTCAGGCGCAGCGCGGTGAGGTCGGGATCGGGCGGCAAGATCGTCACCCCACCATCCGACGGTGCAGAACCCTGCCCTGTCAGTGCAGACTTCTGCACTATCTGGCCGGTGCGGGAGTGACATTCGCGGTGCAGGAATCTGCACTACCGTGCGTCCGGCCCCGGTCTCCGGTCAGCCGGGGTACCGGTCATCGCCGCATGGAAGGACGGGAGGACGACCAGCCGATGAGGCTTGCTGGCGTGCATGGCGCAGTGCGGCGTATCTGGACGGTGGAACTGCGTCCGCGGACGGGCGGACCACGTCTCGTCTGCCCTCACTGCACCGACCACACCCCCTCCCTGGAGGCGTCCTCCGCGCGCTCCGCTGCCCTGGCGCACCTGGCCTGCCATGCCCGCGCCGACAGGCTGCCGCTCCATCTGCGCATCTGCCAGTGCCGGGAACGCGGCTGCTCCTGGCATCCGCGTCACCGCGGCTGCGGCGGGCCGGTGCTGCTCGCCCTCACCCGCGACCGCAGCGGCCGTACCTGGCGTCTGGCCGACGCCTGCGCGGCCTGCGCGGCAGCGACCAGCCACACCGCCGTCGTGCCGGACACGCTGCTCGGCCCTCGCCGGCTCCGGCCGGACGCCTGCCCGGCGCCTCCTGTACGCAACAACCCCGGCGCCGGACGCAACGAGCGGGTGCGCGTACGGGAGATGCTCACCTACTTGGCATCGGCACTCCCCCACTTCGCCTCCCCCGCCGCCCGGCTGCTGGCCCTGCAGTGCGCCCTGCGCGCCGACGCCCGCGGCCAGGTCCGGCTCCCGGCAGGCCTGCTGCGCGGCATGCGCCTGCGGGGACGCCAGGAACTGTGGCAGGAACTGGCCCAGGACCGGTGGCTGGAGGTGCCGGTCCTGAAGTCGGCACCGGTGACGGTGCATCTGCTCGATGCCACCGTCCTGGACCAGGTACCCGGCCGCAGCGCGCGCCGCCGCGCCGCTCACTGGGCGCTTCACTCCGCACCACTGGTCCCGCCGGTCGGCGCACCACCCGTGCTGCGGCTCACTGCCCTGGTGCTGGCGGCACACCTCTCCGACCACAGCAGCCACGACACCGGGATGGACGTCCTCGCTCGCCTGTGCGGCCATTCCCCCCACCAGACAGGAGAACTCCTGGACCGACTGGTGGCTCTGCGCATACTGACTGCCTGGCACCATAACCGGGAGACTGACGAGGTGGTCTGGCAACTGCCCGCGCAGCACCCGCGTCCACGGTCCGCGGTCCGCGGGCCTCGCCGCCGGATCGCTGAAGGCTGAGGCCAGTTCACAGACATGCTCGAGGCGAACAACCCGCTCCGGTTGTCCGTACTATCTCTATGGCAGGGCACTGTGCACTGGATATCACTGGCGTCCCGCAGGCACCGGCCCGGGACAGCACACATGTGTGACAGGCCCCTCCAACTCCGGCCTGAAGCCGAGGAAAGGTTGTGCGCCCCATGTCCGAGAACGCCTCCCCGACCGAACTGACATCGCAGTACACCGCTCAAGTCACCGCCGACCTCGAACGCAACGCTAAGGAGCAACAACGGATCGACGCAGAGATCGCCGCCTTGCAGGAGCAGTTGGCGGCCCACCAGCGTGACCACACAGTGCTGGTCAACATCCAGCAGGCGATCGGCGCAGCACCGGCTCCCGCAGAGCCTGCAGCCTCGCCAGACAGCACCGCGGTGCCCGCCCCCCGCACGACGAAGAAGGCCGCCGAATCCGGCACAGGAAAACGGGCACGGACGAAGCAGACCGCCGCCCAGCCCCGTCGCACCGCAGCCGGGAAGCCGGCCGCCGAAAAGCCCGCAGACAAGGCCGAACCCGCAAAGACGGCACAGCCGACGCTGGTCGACCTGATCCGCGGCCACCTCGCCGAGCAGAGCGAACCGCGCTCGGCGGCAGAGATCACCGCAGCCCTCGGCCAGGCCCATCCTGAACGCAACGTCAAGACAACCGTCGTACGCACCACCCTCGAAGGACTGGTGGCCAAGAGCCAGGCGCAGCGCAGCAAGCAGGGCGCCTCCGTCTTCTACACCGCCCCTGCGGTGCCGGAGCAGGCCGCACCGCCGCAGGCCGAGGAGCAGCCCGCACTAGCCAACGCATGACTTCCGGCGTGGCGGGTCCAACGGGGCCTGTCCGCTGCGGCGCTGGTGCGAAACCTCGGCACCCGCACCCGTCTGAGTCCCAGCGCCATCACCGGACACGCTCAACGGCCCTTGCCCGCCTGGGAGGACGTCGAAGAGCTCGCCTACGCTCTGCACGCCGAGGCCCAGCCCCTGCGCCCGCTGTGGAACGCCGCCCGCGCCACAGCGGCCGGCTGGCTGTCTAGAGGTGGTCGCCAGCTGCGGCAGGTCAGCGTGGGCGCCAGGTGCGCACTTCGAGGTGGATGATCTGGGCGTCCGCGCGGATGCGTCCGCTCTCCACGAGCCATTGGTGGACGGCGGCGGTGACATCGCCGCCGGCTCCATCCACGCGGCGGGCGAAGTCGGCGGCGTCGAAGCCGCCCGTTTGGGCGGAGCCGTAGGAGCGTTCCTCGGTGTGGTCGGCGCGCTGGATGACGTCTCGGCGGATGCCGGGTGAGTCGGTACGGCTGCCGGACGGGTGCACGTAGGCGGTCTTGGCAAGGCGGACGGTGAAGGCCAGGCGCAGGCCTTGGCGGGCGGCTTCGGCGATCAGGGGGCGCAGGCGGGCGGAGCCGGAGGCGATGGCCTGGGTGCTGACGCGGCCGGTGCCGGAGCCGGTGGGGGTGATCAGGAGGGCTTTGGTTCGGACGCGGGCGCGGGCGCCGGAGGCGGTGGTGCGCCGTTGGGTGTGGCGGGCGGCGATTGCGGCAAGTTCGGGCAGGTCGGTGATGCCGCCGGCTTCGACGGCGGTGAGGACTTCGCGCAGGGCGGTGACGAAGGCGGCGCCCTTGTTCTTGGTGTAGAACTGCGAGACCAGCGAGGGGTCGCGGTCGATGATGCGGGCGATGTCGCGTTTGGTGTAGCCGGCCTGTTGGAGCCGGTCGGCGAGGCGGGCCGCTTCGTTCAACTCGCCTGGGCTGCCGGGGCGGTTGCGGCGGGCGGGGGGCGGCATCAGGCCTCCTGGCCGGTGGTGAGGGCGGCACGTCCGGCGTTGCGCAGCGTGAGGAGTTCTTCCTCGGTGGTGGGCGCCGCCAGGGGGCCGGTGAGCTGTCCGCGCAGCAGGTAGTCGCCGGGCTGGTGGTGGTAGGGCCAGTTGTGGGGCTGGGTGAGGTAGAGGGCGTCGGTGCGGAAGGCGATCACCGTGCCGGGCGGGGTGTGCAGGGCTCCGGCGTAGGTGTCGTCGTCGCGGTGGCGCTGGCTGAGTAGGGCGGCGCGGGCACCGGACCAGATCGCGGCGGCCCATTCGGGGTGGGCGTTGGGGTCGCGGGCGAAGCCGGTGGGTTTCTGCCAGGTGATCAGTTCGTCGTCGAAGCCGATGATTTCGGCGTCCGGTGGGACGTCGCGCTCCATGGTGCGGGGGGTGGTGCCGGTGACCATGCGGGGGCGCTGGGCGAAGGAGCCGATGCCGTACAGCAGGATGGAGCGCACCGCCCGGGAGGCGAGGTGGGCGGCCCTCGCCTGCTGGGGATCGCCCTGGAAGTGGGCCTGGGCGGAGAGGTTGCTCCAGGTCTCCTTGAGCTTCTTGGCCCAGTCGTCCAGGGGTTTGCCGTCCTCCCACAGGATGCCGTCGAGGATCTCCACCTTCCACGGCGTCAGGGAGTTGGTCAGGGCGGTGTGGATTTCGGGGCCGCCGGCCCAGGTGGTGAAGGTGGTGCCGGGTTCAGCCGGGTAGTGCCAGGCGCGGTCGCCGGGGGCGGGGGCGGGCAGGAGGCCGATGTGGTTCCAGGTGTCGGGGACGGTCACGCGGACCTGCCAGTGGCCGCACCCGTACAGGGCCCGCATCTGTTCCTTCTGGCTCCAGGTGGCGAAGGTGTGGGCGGTGATGCGGCGGGGGGTGCCGACCGGGGACTTCCAGGTGTGCTTGGCGTAGGCGAAGGTGCGGTCGTATTCGACGAGTTGGGGCAGCTGCTTCGGGACGCGGGGCGGGGTGAGCAGTTCGTTGCGGCCCTGGCCGGCGGTGGCGTGCAGCAGGCCGCGCAGCTCCTCCGACAGCACGGGGAAGCCGTCGGCATACTGGCCGCGGGTGGGAATGGTGCGCGTCCACAGGTCGCGGCCGGTCTGGGAAGGGGAGCCCATGAGGACGGCGTCTCTCCAGTGGCGGCGCAGGGCCTGCCACAGGAGGACGAACGCGTCGCGCACGGTCGCCGGGTCGTCGCCGTCGACGTCGAACCACTCCCCCACCGAGCGGATCTCCACGTGGCTGTCGCCGTTCTCGCGCTGGTAGCGGCCGACGGGGTTGCGGGCGTGGACGAAGTGCCCGGCCATCCGGTCACGGCCGCGACCGGTGTCGGTACGCCAGCCCGGCGTGGGCGCGTTCAGCCAGGCGGCGACCGCGTCGCGCAGGTAGGGGTGGCGGCCGGTGTCGCGGTGCCAGGGGTCGCCGGCTGTGATGTAGATGCGTTCCACGCCGTCGGGGACGGTGTGGAAGACGGCGGTGAGGATATCCGCGGCCGACCTGCCGGCGAGGTCGAGGTGGTGGGTCTGGCTGCGGTGGACCAGGACACCGGCGGTGGTGTCCAGGAAGACGGTGGAGCGGGCCTGCTGGGTGAAGTTGGGCCGGGTGGAGGCCAGTCCGGAGGTGTCAGCGAACCAGGCATCACCGGTGCTGCCCTCCGGGATGGAGGGCAGATTCCGGGGCGCCTCGGGTGCTGCAGGCAGATCAGGGGCTGCGGCTTCGGCCGGGGCAGGTGGCGGAACCGATCGCGCGGAAGCGGTGGTCATCGCGGGAGCGGCCGCTGCCTTCTGCGGTGGGGGCGCGGCGGCTGCGGGGGCGGTCTGGACCGTGGACGGCTCGGGAGCAGGCGGCTGCGGGTCGTCGTTCGCGGCAAGGCTGTCGGGGGCCAGGTCCGGGACGAGGGCGACGACGTCGGCCACGCCCAGTCCGGCCGCCGGGGCGATCCGCTCGGCCTTCGCCTTCTCGTAGGAGGCCAGCCGGATGATCAGCTTGTCCCGGTCCGTTTCCTGCTTCGCCAGCACGGCGCGGGTCTTCTTGATCTGGTCCCGCACGGTGCGCAGATCGGCAAGCGCGGTGCTGTAGCTCTGTGCGTCCATCGGGCGTTCCTTGTCCGGACCGGGTTCAGCTGGCGGTGGTGTGGGTGGAAACGTAGGCGAGGGCTCCGCCCGAGTGGGAGGCGAGCCGGGTGCCCAGCAACTGTTCGGCAAGCTCCCGGTCGCCGCCTGTGTGGGAGGTGAGGCGGGCGTGCGGGGTGGCCAGGTCGGTGACATAGCCGGCCAGGCGGGCATCGGGAAAGGCGTGACGGCCCTCGGAGTTCTTCTCCCACCGCTGAAGGCCGGTCAGGACGGCCACGACGTAGCCCGCGAGCGTTACCGGCAGCACTCCCCCGGCCGCGACACTCGCAGGGTCGCACCGCCACCAGCCGCTCAGTGCCTTAAGCAGGTCCCCGGGCGGGAGGGTGGCGGCGAAGCCGAGCCAGGAGCGTTCCGGTTCCTCGGTCCGCCGGGCCGCATCCACCCGCAGGACGGCGATTTCCCTAACCGGCAGTCGATCGAGCGGCGCCTGCCGCCGCGTCTGCAAGGCCTGGACGACCTCGAGCGGGACCATCACGCGGACGCCGCGGCGGGACAGGCCCGGCAGCAGCCCGGCAGAGACGAGGCGGCGGAAGGTGGTGATCGCGCATCCGAGTTCTCCTGCAGCCTGCCCGGTCGTCAGCAGCATCCCACCCACCTTCCATCCCCACTCTGATATCTGATCAGGCATGTAAACTACTCGCGAAGTGAAAGGGCGTCAAACTCCTACCGTCGCCTGCACGTCGCCCCGGGCGGTCAGGATGGCGCCGCCAGGACCGGGGTCGCACCCAGGCGGCGCGAAGTCGATGTGGCGCAGCACCGCAGCGCGGACGCCGTCTTCGACCGCCTCACCCCCGAGCAGGCCCGCATGTTCGGGCCGACGCGTGCGAGATCAACCTGGCGGGTCTCGCCGGCCCCGAACACCCGGCCTGTTGCGCAAGACCGGCGCCGAGGCCGCCGCTGCTGGCGGTGCGCGACGGCTTGCTGGACCCGGCCCCGGATCACGCAGCCCGTCTGGTCGAGTAGTGAGTCGCGGTCACCAGGCGAGCATTCCCGCCTCACGCACGCCGCGTCCGCCCCGCGTAAACGCCCTGGTGCGAGTTACGTCAGGGGGAGCTTATGGGGCATGGGGAATCCTGGCAGAAGCCCTGTGGAGCGTGTGGGTGCCCGGTATCTGCTGCTAGTTGTGATTGGGCGGGTGGGGCGCTGTTAATGGCGCGTTCCTTTCATCTGGGAACTGCCGCCACCGTGATAACCGTGCTGCTGGGTCTGGGGCCGAGCTATCTCGCCTGGGCGGCATTCCGTGGTGACCGGTCCGAGGCCGCCGTCGTCGATCTGGACACAGTGTCTGAGCAGTTGGCAGGGGCGGTCGGACGCCAATGGGATGAGGAGGCGGCCGTGCGCCGGGTCAATGACCCGTACCCGCTGCCGGTCGCTTGGCGTGCCGCCGATGAGGACTTGGCCGAGCCGTGGCCGCTTCTTGCGGATCTTGCCCGGGCCTGGCCTGGTGGACCACCAGGTGACCCTGGCCGGTGGCCGCAGCAGGCGACGGGGCTTGCCGGAGTCGGCGCCGAGATCGGCGATGTGTTCACCGAGCGGGTGCCGACCCGGCGCCTGGTGATTCTGCGGGAGCCCGGCGCGGGCAAGAGCGTGCTGCTCATTCGGCTGCTGCAGGACCTGCTTGAACGCCGCAGGTCTGCGTCGTGGAAGTCAGGGTTCTCCAGGCTGACAGATGTCTCACGAGACACGCGGAAGTCCGGGGCTGTGGGATTCAGGTGCCACACAGCGCAACTCCGGTCGCCAGGTTGGCAGCGACTCTGCAGCATCCAGAAGAGCGAGGATGCCCGGTGTTATTCGGCGCTGCATCGCGCAGTTGACGAGAGCGGTCACCAGATCGCCGTCTATCTGGTGACCGCTCGTTCAGGTGCTGCCCCAGCCTCTGCCGGCACTGGAGCCCGTGGCCTTCACGAATTCAGGCGTCGCACGAAAGGTAGCGATGGCCTCTTCTTCGCTGCTGCGAGCTCGCTCAGCGGGTGCGCTGCAGGTCTCGAGCCGTGAATGGCCTCCGCCAGCTTGTCTGGGGTGAGCGCGAGCACAACGAGGCGTTTCTCTTACCGGGTGTGTTCCCGGCTTGGCTGGTGCTCTGTGGTGTCGTCGAGGCGTACTACTTCGCCGGTGCGGCGGGCGCGTTCAGCCGCCCAGGCAAGGCGATGGGTGCGCAGGCTGTCTCGTGGTCCGGAGAGGATGAAGGACGGATCCTGGGCGGCGATGGCGTTGACGAACGCCTCCACCAGGGCCCTGTCGGCGGGGCTGTGGCTTCCGCTCGGGGTGTCTTTGTCCATGCCCGTGTCCAGGTTTTCCTTGGTGTCGTTGCGGAAGTCGTGTACTTCCATCATCGTGCCATCGGTTTCGATGCAGCCGTGGGTTCCAAAGATCCTGGTCTTGCGGTGGGCCTTCTCGGTGAAGGCCGTCATGGTGAAGCTTGCTGTCGCGCCGCCTTCGTATTCGATGTTGACAACCTGGTGGTCGACGACATCGTTATCGCAGGCGTAGACGCACCGACCGTAGGGGCCTTCACGAAGGGCCTGCAGTACTCCGGTCTCGGTGAGGTCGTCGGTGATGACGGAGGCGGGCCATTTCCGTGGCCGCGGGCCGTCCAGCGCGTTGAGGTAGATGCGCTTTGCGGAGTAGGGGCAGGTCGGCTCCAGGGGACAGTCGAGGCAGTTGTCGGTGGCCTCAGCCGGCCGCTTCTCCGGCCGGAAGTGATGCAGGCCTCCGAATGAGGAGACCCGCACGGCGGGGCGGCCGACGATGTAGTCGAGCCAGTCCAGGTCGTGGACGGATTTGGCCATGAGCATGAAGGTGCTCTGGTCTTCGCGGCGCCAGTTTCCGCGGACGTAGGAGTGTGCCTGGTGCCACCACCCCACGGGCTCGAGGTGCTCGACACTGACGATTTCACCGATGCGCCCGCTGTCGATGAGCTGCCGCAGCACCGTCGTGTACGAGAAGTACCGCAGGACGTGGCAGACCGCCATCATCACGCCGGCCTTCTCGACCGCCTCCACGATGCGCTCGCAGTCGGCGTCCGATGTGGCCATCGGCTTCTCGAGCATGATGTGGTAGCCGAGTGCGGCGAGGGCGGTGGCCGGCTCTACGTGCGCGGCGTCCTGGGTGGCGATGATCACCGCGTCGGCGAGCTTCGGCTGCTTCGCGAGATCTCGCCAGTCCCGGAACACGTGCTCGGGCGGGATCTCATGGACGGTGGCTGCGTGTTCGCGCGGGTGCGGGCGGGGTTCTGCGACCGCAACGATTCGCGCCTTGCCGGTGGCGGCCGCCCAGTGGGCGTAGCCGGTGCCGCGCTGGCCGGCGCCGACCAGGGCTATCGTCACAGGTGAAGTCATTCGAGTTCCTCTGTCGATGGTTTTCGGTTTCCTTATTAAAATAAGTTTCTTTAATAGTAGGGCCTCCGGTTGTGCCGTCAAGGACGCGTATCGGACGGCCTCGTTGCCCTCGCCTGCCTGCCGTTTGAGCCACTCACGTGAGCTGGCAGGTCACGGACATGCCACGGGTGCGGCGGAGTTGACGCGTTGCCAGGCCAGAAGCCCCGCGCCGATACTGCCGGCCCGTTCCCCGAGTTGTGTCGCGCGAAGGTCGGGACAGCGCTGGAAAGTCAGCCGGCTACGCAGTTGCTCCCGGAGAGGATGGAGAAGCTGGTCTCCTGCCCCTGCCAACCCGCCGCCTACGACGATGAGTTCAGGGGCGAGCAGGCTGGTGTAGGTGGACAGGCAGTCGGCCAGTGCGTGGATGGCCTCCGTCCACACTGCCGTTGCTGTCGGGTCTCCGTGGCGGGCAAGGTGGGAGACGCGGGCTGCGGAGAGGGGCTCGGGTGCACCTACGCGCTGGGTGTAGCGGCTGGCGATGGCGGAGGCTGATGCGATGGTTTCCAGGCATCCCCGGGCGCCGCAGCCGCAGACGTCTCCCTCGGGATCGACTACGACGTGGCCGATCTCACCGCTGTGCCCGCCGCTGGCGTAGGAGTGTCCGCAGAGGGTCATGGCCCCGGCGATCCCCGTCCCGATCGGCAGGAAGAGGAAGTTGTCGCAACCGCGGGCTGCCCCCAGAGCCCGCTCGGCCATTCCGCCGGCTCTGACGTCATGTCCCAGCACTACCGGAAGATCGAAGGCATCCTCCAGGAGGCCGCGCAGGGGCACGCGCCGCCATCCGATGTTGGCTGAGTAGACAGCGATGCCCTTGTTCTCGTCCACGATGCCTGGAACGACGACGCCGACACCGGCGGGTGCCGTCCCCTGTGCCGCGGCAGAAGCAAGGAGGTCCTGTACGGCCGTGGTGATGCGGGTGACGACGGCCTGCGGGCCCTGTTCTCGTTTGGTGGGAATCGTCTGGAACTGCAGCTGGGTACCGTGTTCGTCGACCAGGGCGGCCTTGAGGGTGGTGCCGCCGACGTCGACGGCGACAACGCACTGGGGTGTCATCGATAGGACCTCTGGAGTGAAGGCATGATGGGCTTGCGGCGTGGAGCGGGCATCCAGGAGTGCAGTTCTCGGACGCCGGTTGTGGCGGTCGTGCCCTCAGCGGCAGGCCTCGCACGGGCCTCGGCGCAGCGCCGGCCTGGCGGCTTCTCAGAACTGCCCGAAGGCAGTTCTGAGAAGCCGGGCAGGGGCGTTTACACCTGCCCGGTCCGCCTGCCGCACGAGCACGCTCAGGGTTGGTTCGTGCTTCGCGGTGGCGGTGGGTTGGAGATCGTCCAGGGAAAGCACGGCGCAACGGTTGCGCCTGTCGGCCCGCTTGGGTGCGGTGTGCTCATGCCTTCACCGCACCCTGCAGCATGCCGCGAATGAACTGGCGCTGGAAGATCAGGTAGACGATGCCGACCGGGACGATCACCATGATCGTGCCGGCGGCGAGTAGCGGGACGTTCGTCGTGTGTTCCCCGACGAAGTATCCCAGCCCGGCAACGGCGGTGCGGTTCTCGGGGTTCTGAATGAGTACGAGGACCAGCAGGAACTGGTTCCAGGCCCACATGAAGTACAGGACCGCGAGCGTGGACATGGCAGGGCGGGCCAGGGGCAGCAGTACCGATCGCAGTGTCCTCCACTCCGTTGCGCCGTCGATGGAGGCCGCCTCCAGCAGCGAGCGGGGCATGGTGAGGAAGTGCTGCCGCATCCAGAAGACGCCGAAGGGCAGGAAGAAGCCCATCTCGGCGAGGATGACGCCGAGGTAGGAGTCGCTGAGTCCCGTTTGTTGGAGGTCGAAGTAGAGCGGGACAATGATCAGTTCGGACGGAAGCGTGAGGCCGAGCAGGAACAGGGTGAAGACGGCGTTGCCTCCGGGCGGTTTGACCAGTGCGAGTCCGTAGCCGGCCAGGGTGGCCAGGACCAGGGTGACCGGGACGACGCCCGCGCACACCAGGAGACTCGACAGCATCAGTCTGCCGAAGCCGGCCGATGTCCAGGCGTCGGAGAAGTTGCCCCAGCTCCATTGGTCGGGAAGCGACAGGCCGGACACGGGACTGCCCGAGGGGTGCAGTGCGGTGAGCACGATCGCGACGAAGGGCACTACGGTGACGACGCCCATGACCGCGAGGATGAGATAGCTGGTGGTGGTTTCGAGGCGTGAGGACTTCATGATTCTTGAGTCCTGACGAATCGGTTGATGAGGATCACCGCGAGGCCGATCAGGAGGGTCAGCACGATACCCAGTGCCGAGGCCTGCCCGACCTTGCCCACGCTGAAGGCGAGCCGGTAGATCAGCAAGGACGGAACGGTGGTGGTGTCGCCGGGGCCGCCGAGGGTGGTGACGTAGACGATGTCGAAGCTGGCCAGGGCGGCAATGACGGTGACCGTCATGGCGACGCGGATCTCTCCGCGCAGACCGGGCAGCGTGACGGCGAAGAACTCGCGCACGGCGCCGGCGCCGTCGAGGCGGGCGGCTTCGTAGAGGCTCGGATCGATCTTCTGGGCGCCGGACAGGAAGAGCACCATGCACAGGCCGCTCAGGGCCCAGGTGCCGATGAGTCCCACTGCCGGCAGGGCGAAGGTGAAGTCGCCCAGCCAGGCTCGTGTGACCGACTCCAGCCCGATGGCCCGAAGCCAGGAGTTGATCACTCCGTTGTCGGCGTACATCCAGCGCCAGGTGATACCGACCGCTACCAGCGGAACGACGTGAGGCAGGAAGAACAGCGTCTTGAAGAACGTGGATCCGCGTCGCTCGTGCCTTGCGAGCACTGCCGCCATCAGCAGTCCGAGGATGATCGGCAGACCCGCGAAGAACAGGATGAGGAGGGCAGCGTGGGCGATGGAACTGCGCAGCTGCGGATCCGACAGGACCTGCGTGTAGTTGTCCAGTCCCGCCGGGGTGGCGGGTCCGACCCCGTCCCAGTGCCAGAACGATAGGTAGAGGGCTTGCAGACCCGGAAGGATGACGAAGGCGAGGTAGACGGCGAAGGCGGGCAGTACGTACAGCCATCCCCGCCAACGGCTCGTGCGTCGCGGACGGTGCCGGTGTCGCGCGACTGTGGCCGACGGCAGGCGTTTTGGCCGCTTCTCCTCGGTGGACATGTTCGTCGTCAGAGTTTCACTTGCCATGGCTGTGGCTCCACGCATCCTGCAGGGACGTCAGGAAGTCCTTGGTGCTCTTGCGCTGAATGATCACCGACTGCAGCCCGGACTGCAGGATCGGCAGCATGTCGGGCGATGCGGCGTCGGGGAACTGCAGCAGGCCGTTGTCCTTCACCACCTGCTGGTAGCCCCCGCTCAGGTCACCGAGCAGGCCGGACTGCTTCGGGATGCTCTGGGTGTTGACCGGCATGAAGCCGCCCTTGGCCACGATCTTTGCCGCGGTGGGTGAGCTGAGGAAGTTCAGGAAGTTGGCCGCGACTTCCGGGTGCTTGGACTTGCTCGAGACGGCGTAGGCGACGCTTGAGCCGTTGGCGACCGCCGGCCCCTCGGCCTGGGTGGGGGGCAGCAGGAAGAAGCCGGCCTTGTCGCCCAGGCCCTTGGCGATGTCGACGGCGGCCCAGCTTCCGCTGACCAGGTAGGTGGTCTGCCCCTCCGTGAACCGCGCTGCGGCATCGACCTGGCCGGTGCCGTTCGCCCAGTCCGGGATGTAGCCCTGCTTGGCCCACTTGGCGATGCGGTCTGTCGCAGCCTTTGGGGCAGCGGTGGTGATGTCACCGCCGGGCTGGCCGTAGACCCACTGCCGGTACTGCTTCCCGGACATCTCCTTGCCCAGGACCGCTGCCCACAGGTGCAGAGCACCGTTGTCCAGAGCACCCACCGACAGCGGCGTCTGGCCTGCCGCTTTGGCTTTGGCAAGATCGGATGCGAACTCGTCCAGGGTGGCGGGCTGGCGGGTGACCCCGGCCTTCTTCATCAGCGACTTGTTGTAGAACACGCCCGTCACGGACATGCCTGCCGGCACTGCGTAGAGCGAGCCCTTGCCGAAGGTCTTGCCATTCTTCTCCGCCGTCACCTGCTCCAGGCCGTCGGCGGGGAACTGGTCCGACCAGTGGTAGGCCTTGGCGTAAGGATCGAGGTTGACCAGCAGTCCGGCCGGAATCAGGCTCTGCATTGCACCGGCGTTGAACTGCGCGATGTCCGGCGCCTTGTCCGAGGACAAGTTCAGCTTGATGTTCTGCTTGTAGTCGCTGAACGACGTGTACTGACGCTTGATGGTGACGTTCGGGTGCAGGTGCTCATAGGCGGCGATGAGCTCACTGGCCATGTCGGGGCCCGTGGACATGGCCAGGGTGAGGGTGACGTGTCCGCTGGGCAGGGCCGTGGAGACTGGGCCGGTGCTCTGCTGGCCAGTGCTTGCTCCGGGAGTGAGCGAACAGCCTGACAGGGTGAGGGCTGACACCGCGAGTACCGCGGTGGCAGCGAGGGGCATCGTGCGCATCAGGCGTCTCCTAGGCGTGGGTTGGTCCGCGACCGCTGCCGGTCCGGGCAAGACGAAGGAAGTCGAATCGGTCCTCAGCGCGTGAAATGCGGACCGCATCTGTGTCGGGACTCTCCGACGACGTCGCCATCTGTAACACCACGGACACACAGTGCAGCAGAACTTGGGGCCTGTGCCCCATTTCTCATGGTATTCATGGTGCCCCTCGCGCCAGGGGGAGGGCAGCGTCGGAGCGCATGACGTACAGGCCGTCATCGCGCTTACGGGTCCCGCCGCCTCCGCCGGCCCGGACCCCGGGAGCTACTTATTAATTCAAACTCTATTAATATAGTCAGCGGCGGGGCCGTCAAGAGCTCAGCGGCGGTTTCATGAAATTGCTGGTGCTTCCGCCCCAGCTGACGCCGACTCCGGGCCCCGGAAGCGCCGCGCGGGGGCACACAACGCACCCAGCGCCCGCTCCCCCGCCTCCATGGGCATGCAGGGCTAACGGGCGCGGACTACTCGGCTTCCTGATCGGTAGGCAATGGGGCGGCGTTCGAGGAGGGTCGCTGCGAGAAAAGGGGCCTGGTCCTGGTGGGATCCCTGGAGCCCTCGGGGGCTCACTTCGACTCGGCGCTTGCAGGTCCCCCTGCATCGGCACCGATGTGTCGCTGCGGAAGCTACAGCGCGAACAGGTCCTGCTCAGCTCTGTCGAGCGCGACTCGCACCCCGCCCAGCACCACGGACTCCTCGCCCATATCCGAGACGGCGAGGCGAGGAGGGATGACGCACAGTTCGCCAAGAGCTTCTTCGAGGCGCGAGAGGAACGCTTCCCCCTCCTTGGACACCCCGCCCCCGATCACGACCAGCTCGGGATCGACGGTCAGCACCATGGCCGCGATGGTCCGGGAGAGACGTTGCACGAACGTCTCCACGATGGCGGCCGCCTCAGGATCGCCGAGCCGGGCCGCCGCAAAGGCGGCATGTGCGCCCTCGTCGGAGCTGCTCTCATCCGGCGCCCCGGCACCGGCTGGCGGGGGTGGGAAGCTGCGCAGACGCTTCAACGCCGCCTTCGTCTCCATGAAGTCCTTGTAGGTGATCTCGCCGGCGGCTCCGCGGTGGCCACGGTGAGGGCGGCCGTCGATCAGGATGCTCGAGCCGAAACGGCGGCCGATCAGCACGAAGACGACCTGATCGACGTCGACAGCGGCGCCGTGCCACCTTTCGGCGACAGCCGCCAGGTTGGCATCGTTTTCCACCACGACCGGGCAGGAGAACGAACGGCCCAGCTCCTGGCTAAGGTCCAGGCCCGCCCATCCCGGCAACGGATGGGACAAGGTGACGCGCCCGGTTCCGTCGACGATGCCTGGCGTGCCGACACCCACAGCCCGGACCAATGCGCGGGGCACCGAGGCGGTGGCCAGGCAACGCTGGATGACGCTGCGCGCGACGGCCAACCGCTCAGGTGCCGGGAGATCGGGATCCACGGCCGAGCGGCGCGCAGCCACGATGCGTCCGTCCAGGTCCGCGAGCCGTCCCAGCACCTTGTACTCGTCGATATTGATCCCCAGCACGTACCCGCGCTCCGCCCGGAAGCGGTAGCGGCGAGCCGGGCGCCCGAGCTCTGACGGCTGGAGCGAGGCTTCGAGTTCCTCCAGCCACTCCTGCTCCACCAACTCCACGACCGCGGCTTCCACCGTCGGCCGGGACAGGGACGTGCCGCGGGAGATCTCCGTCAGTGTCGACGGCCCCGTCTTGCGCACCCAGGCCAGCACAGCTCCCGCGTTGAGCCGGCGCAGCACCGACTGCCCCCCGCTGGGGAGTTGACGATCAACCGCCACGTCTACCGCCTTCGCAACCAGGGCAAGATATTTATTTAAACAGTATATGTATGTCGCGAGGGTCGTCGGCCGGCTCGCGAGCGACGGCTTTCACCATGAAGGGCGCCGGAGCGACCCGGCGCGGGGCGGCAGCAGGGTCCCGGCGCAGCACGGAGCCTGGTCACCGCGTTCGGAGCTGCGGCTCGCCGTGGCAGCCGGAGGCGGGAGAGCGGAACCGGTGACGACCTATCGCCGCTCACTCGCCTGGGATGCGCCTTCCGTCCCTGCCATTTCGATCTCGGCAGACACCGTGCTGCCGTGGATGGTCCGATTCACGGCGAAGCGTGTGGCGTAACTGCGAACCAAACTCAGCCCCCGGCCGCTCTCGGCTTCTTCAGCTGGCATCCGTCGCTCCTCCGGCTCGCCTTCGTCCTCTCGCCACCTCCCCGCGTCGCTGACGCGGATCGTGACCACGGAGCCGCGAACGGCAAGCAGCAGCGAGACGTCCTGACTTCCGCTGTGCTGGAGCACGTTGGTCACGAGCTCCGTAGCGATGACACGCAGGCTGTAGCCGACCTCGTCGGAAATCCGCCACACTGCCGCCACCTCGCGGACGAAACCGCGCGCTGCCGGGGCAGCCCGATCCGCTACGGCAAACGTGCAGACTGCAGCACCACTGCACGCAGAGGACACACTGAGGCTGCGCCAAGCTCGTTTCCGCAGTTCAGTGGGGCTGGCGTGATCCACCGGTGAGGTCCTCACGCTGGTAGGCGGCATGATCGTCGGGGCGAGATCGT
>Ga0307518_10001646_pt1 | contig 16478 bp, 5 predicted proteins | sample 25_EM_MG_FD_203889 | JGI IMG/M metagenome (GOLD analysis project Ga0307518, IMG submission 203889) | Populus trichocarpa ectomycorrhiza microbial communities from riparian zone in the Pacific Northwest, United States - 25_EM | ecosystem: Host-associated > Plants > Roots > Unclassified | place...
CCTCTTCTTATAATTAAAGTATAAATATTTAATCTAAATATTATTTAAATATATTTTTAAAGGCATATATAAGTTAAAACAGCTAGATTATTAAGATATAAATTAATATTGTATTTAAAACTCGTTTAAAACACCATATAAATATTATAATTTAAGCCTTTTGTAAAATTATGTGTGTAATTTAATGCGAGATTATATATTAATATTAAAATGTTTAAATAAATATCTTAATATATTTAAAATATAAATGTATAAGGGCAAAGGAATAAAAAAAAATAGATAATGATAAGAATGTAGAGACTCTATTATAAGCCTTATTATTAAGCTATGTTTAACACAGTAGATTAAAACACTAAGTAACTTAATCTTAATCAAGATCACGCTCTTAAATTGTTTTTTTTAGTTTATTAGCACCGGCTTCGCTAGGGTATATATTTCTAATATATTATAAACATATTACTAACAATATATTATAACCGTTTGTTTTTTAATACTTTCCCCCTTCACTAACAGGCTATATATATTATATATAAATTAAAACTTAAAAAGTAGCTTTTAAATTAAAAGAAAAGGATTTAGCTTTAAAAAAATATAAGATTAAAATTAAAAGGAGAGAGTTAGCTTTATTAAAACGAGAGAGACAGCTCTAAAGTAATTAAATATATATTCCTTTGTAATATGTTTGAAATATATATAAAATTTATTTATTTATATTTAGTTAAATATAATAAATTAAATATACTAAACCGTTAACCTAAATATTGTTTAATAAAAATATTGTAATTAAAATTTTATTTAAACTATAATTAAAAACTATAACGGGACCAGCCTAGTTACAGTGAAAATGTCTCGGTGAAACACTCAACATAAGACGTCACACCTAGATGAATCCGACGCTTTAATTAAATTCTGCCGAATTCTACTAAGTGTTACAGACCTTATCAGCCAAGTGTTACAACTACTCAGAGCGGAGCTTGAGGAGTTAGTGGACGTGGCACAGGCCACGATGGAGCCTATTGAACCATATGACGAAGAATAGTAAGCGAAGTCACATGATGAGGAAGTTCACGTACTAAACATACTGAACGCGCCCATGTACTAAACGTACTTATATACTAAATGTACCAACGTACTCAGTCATTACTATAAGAGGAGTTATGTATTTAAAGGACCGCAGTCCCTACCTAGATAGTTCCTATCTTTATAGTGAATTTTAGAATATAACTAGAGTTAATCTGTTAGGAATTTACTCTACTATTAATACTTATCTTAAGACGTGTTTATCTATATTACCTAGCCCAATCAATATACCCTATAGTATAAGCTATAAGTGTCTGTAATATATTCACTACCTGGTTATAATAAACACGGGAAGTTTAATAAAATGCTACCTAAGGCAGTAATATTATCGTTAGCAACGACATCTAGACAAAGTAACACCAGCATAGCTAAAAGCTCAGATGCTGATTCATAAGTGGTTATAAGAGGTTAACTATAATCAGTACTTAATTAATTATAAGGTAATAATATAGTTTAAGATAAAAGACTTAACAACATAAAATTAATAAAGGTTAAGATGCCTTTAATTAAACAATTTAATAGAACGAAATCTAAGTTAAAAGGATTCCTCGCATAGATATAAATGAAAGTATAAAGTAAAGGATTAAAGCTACTAACACTAGCAGATACAGTAGCTTATACAGGACTATTCCTTACAAAAGAACCTTTAAAGTGGTTTAAACCTTACTTTTTAGAATTCTAGATTAATAAACTTATAATAATTAACTAAGAAGTATAATATATGTTTTTAGAATGGGACGGATTTATAAATAGACTAATATAGATGTTTAAAGACCTAAAAGCAGAAGTAATGGCTAAATAAAAGATATCTGAGTTAACGTAAAAGGGATTAGCAATGGAATATATAATATAATTCTAGACCCTAGCAACGTAGATCGAATGGAACGATAAGGCGTTAATGGCATAGTACTAATAAGGACTAAAGATAAGAGTATAAGAAGCACTAATTTTTAAAGAAGATGTAAACACTATAAGAGAATTAATTAATCAAGTGGTTAAGATAGATAATAGACTTTATCAGATAAATAGGGTAAAGAAAGGTTTAGACTGAGTACTACAATTGTATAAGGCGTAGAAGACGCATCAATAGAATTATTAAATATGGTATAGACCGGAACTAATAGACCTAAGTGGCACTAAAGAAGCTAAAAAGGGAAACTATAAGAAATGTGGAAAGTATAGACACTATATAAGAGAATGCAGAAGTAAAAAGAAGACTAAGGAGAAAAGGTTAAACTAAGGATCCTAAAAAAGGAAGATATTTAAGCGGACTCTATAATAAAAGTAGTGGTATAAAGATAAAGCTTATTTAGGCTGCGGAAAGAAAAGAAATTTTATTAAAGATTATTAAAGTAAAAGAGATAATAATATAACTAAATAAATAGAAAAACTTAAAAGAACTAAAGAATGTTTAATTAGGAGTTTTGTATTTTATTACAATAACGTATACTAAGTGCATAAAGATATAAAGTATGGCGTAAGCTATTAGCCATAAGAACTAGAGTTAGACAAACTTAAAGATACTGAAGAGTAAAATAGGCTCTATGAACTCAATCAAGATCTAAAAGCCACATGTAGCCAAAGATTAGTAGAAAATATCCTATAACAGGAATACGACAAGTTTAGCAATTAAGAGGCAGAAGACCTTAGATATGCAATAGAAACAGAAATTGAATTATATACAGAACATAAATTAATAGTGGGCATTAAAATACCACTAGATACGGAATTTATTGCTTCGTGAGATAATTAGTGAGATGGTAAAAAAGAAGAAACTACTCCAGCACTTAATAAGGGGAAACGCGACCACTTAAATAAAGAAGACTTAGGATTAAATAAAAATCCTAGGAGCAACTGAGACAAAGGTAAGATACCTTAGATTTAAGATTTTAATAAATAAATAAGAATAATAACAGCTTAAAGTACCCACAGAAAAGAAAAAAGGAGCTACGATAATAATAGTCACCCAGAGGAATAGATTGGAAAAGTACTACTACTATTAGGATGGACACTAATAAGGATAAAATCTACAGTAGAAATCCTTAAAAAATTAAAAAAGACAAACGAAAAAAGAACTAAAGAGTTCTTTAACACAGCCGAAAAACAAATTTAGATAAACTAAGAAGCTTCTAAAAGAAGACTAGGAGGGATTTAATAAGTGAATTAAGAACTAGTAAGCTAAGAAAGGCTACCTAAAGGTCAAGAAACGACCAAAACAAGCAGTTAAGAATAGACTATAATACAGTATACTGAGATACTATTAGCTAAATAAGCTTAAACAAGAAGAACAGATTAACGATTTATTAAAGTTTTAAGAACGACATATTAAAGAATGCTATAAAGTAATAAGTAGACACTACTTTATAAAGGAAAACCCACTTACGTTAAAAGAAGTATATTAAGAATAGTATAAATAACGGATAAGCAATAAATAGGAAGATTTTGATGTATAGCTAGATAAAAACATTACACTAAAATAGCCATTTAATTATAGCAAAGCGAGCTATATTAAAGGAGTATTAATTATAACTAGTAAAGACCTAGAAAAGATAACAGACTAGAGAAAAGACTAGTAGGTTAGTATACCGGTAAAGAAAAGCCTGAAGCTAGTAATAAAAAAAAACATCTTTAAAATACAAGAAGATGATAAACCTAGGGTAAACCTAAAATACTTAGTACACTACACGCTATTATGGATTGCATATATAGATAACTATTATGATATATATAAAGCACTAAAAAAAGAAATTATAAGTACCTAGTTAGGATATACTGGATATTAAGCGAAGTAAAGTATAAAAATGCTAATTATATACATAGATAGCACCTAACTGAAAAGCAATAAGTTAGAGCAGTAATAATAAAACTAGAAAGGTTTTTCACTGAAGAATGCCTAAATAAATAAGAATAGTGGAACTATATATTAAGCACCTATCTATAGCATATTAAAGGGAAAAAAAGAACTAAGCATTAGCCTAAAGAAAAGGACTTTGCATAGCCAGAATATAGCACTAGGAATTAAGTAGGTAGTATTTACGAAGAGCAATGAGAACCAAAAAACCTAAATTAAAAAATTATTAAGGAAAACTAGTTAAGAAAAAGATAAGCCTATTAAACTAGAAAGAACCAGTAGATAATCCTTAGACCCTTAAAGGAATTTAAAGATAATACTTAAAGTTATAAATTAACTAGCAAGATAAAAAATTTAAAGCCTTAGTAGATAGCGGAGTAACGCGGAACTATATCTTACTAGAAACAGTTAAATAATTAGGAATGACATACTAATAAAAAGAATATTTATATCTATTAAACATGATCTTAAGAGATCTAATAAACTATAGAGGAGGTATAATTAACTTAGAAACAAGACTAGTTATAGTAAGAATTAAAGGGAAAGAAATCACGATAAACTTCAATATACTACCATTAGGAAATGACAAGGCAGTACTAGGAATGCTTTAGTTGTAAGAATATAACCTAAAGATCAATTGGATAATAAGGGATATTAAGATTTAAGATATATAATTATAATAAATTCGACAAGCTACTAAGATAGTATAGTACTAGATAGGAGTAACCTATGAAAAAGTTAGAAAATAACTCAACTATGTACTAAAGCAATACCAAAAATACCAAAAGCTATAATGAAAAGTTTGGAGAATAGTTAGTAGAGTATACACTATAGGATTATATAATTAATCTAGAACTAGGAACAAGTCTAAGGTTCTTTTTAATATATAAGCTTATAAAAATAGAGCACTAAGCACTAAAAGAATTCATACAAGAAAATCTAAGATTAGGATAAATTAGACTATCACAATCATCAGTAAAATACCTAATACTATTTGTACTAAAGAAAAACAGAAAGCTTAGACTATATATTAACTATAGACAGTTAAATAGTATTACAAAAAAGGATAAATACCCTTTACCTTTAATTAGCGAAATCTAGGATAAAATTAGAAACGTAAAGATCTTTATAAAGATAGATCTAAGATAAGTATATTATTAGATTAAGATTAAGGAAGGCGATAAATAGAAAGGAGCGTTTAGAATGAAACAAAGATTATATAAACCACTAGTAATGCAATTTGGATTCACTAATGCACTAGTAATATTTCAAAGACGAATTAATAGCGTATTAGGAGAACACCTAGATAAATTTATAATAGCATATCTTGACGACATTATTATCTACTTAAATAGTAAGGAAGAACATAAAAAGTATATCAAATGGGTTTTACAGAGACTCTACAATAAAGAGATACCGATAGCTATTAAGAAATATAAATTTCACACAATAAAGACTAATTTCGTAGGATTTATTATTGAACTAGGATATATTAGCATAGACTTAAAGAAGATCGAGGCTATAGTCAATTAGCAAGACCTAGAGAATATTATAGGTCTAAAATTATTCTTAGGATTTTATAACTACTACAGAAGATTTATTATAAAATGGTTAGATAAAATAGAACCCTTTATATAAATAATAAAGAAGGATAAACTATAGAAATAGGGAACGGAATAAAAAGAACTGTTTAAGTATATTAAGGAAAAGTTTATAAAGGAACTAATTTTAAAGATTTACTAACTAATGTTACTGACAAGAGTTGAGATGGATATATTAGACTTTATATTAGAAGTATGTCTATTACAGAAGCACGTAGATAGAGTATAGCACTTAGTTGTATACTACAGCAGAAAACTAACACTACTGGAACTAAACTATAACATCTATAACAAGGAGTTGTTAAATATAGTTGCAACGCTTAAAGAATGGAGAGTATTTTTATAAGGTATAATAGAATCATTTATAGTTAAGATAGATTATAAAAATCTGATAAGATTCTTAATTATAAAAGAATTAAATTAATGACAAGTTAAATAGGCTGAGATATTAGTAGAATATTACTTTGAAATTGAATATATAAAAGGCATAAATAACGCTAGAGTAGACGCGCTTAGTAGAAAAGTAGAACTGTAAGGTAAAGAAAAGATTAAAGGAGTAATCCTAAGAATAGATAATAATGGGAGAATTAAATATAACTATTTATAGCTTACAGCGACTTAAGAAGAACTAAAAAGAGTTTATAAGTCACTAAAGAGTTTTTAGGTAGAAAGGATCTTAAAAACATAGCTTAAAGACTTAGACTTTGAGGAATATATAAATAGAGAACTTATATATATACCTAAAGATATTATAAAAGCATTTATTAAAGACTTTTATAAAGGAATGATATAAGAATATAATAGAGTAATAGGACTAGTATTAAGGCTTTAAAAAGAATATATTATTTAAGGAATATAGATTATTGCAAGAAAAGTTATAAAAGAATATCTAGATTATTAGCAGAATAAACTAAACTAATATAAGCAGTATAGAAAATTACAACTAGTTAAATTAGCTACTAGACTATAGTAAGTTATTTTATAAGACTTTATAGTTAAGTTACTAAAGTTAAAAGACTAGATTATAGGTTAAGAACATAACGTGATTTTAGTTATAATGGATAAAATAACTAAGTAGGGTTATTTTATACTATATATAGAAAAAATATTAGCAGAAGATATAGCACGCATCTATATTAAAGAAGTGTTTTTATAACATAGATTACTAAAGAAGATTATATTAGATTAAGACCCTAGATTTATAACAGCATTTTAAGAAATATTTTTAGCTAAATAAAGAGTTTAAGCAGTAATATTAATAGTATATTACTTATAAACAGACAGACAAATAGAGAGATTAAATTAGACACTAGAATAGTATCTAAGATATTATGTTAACTACGCATAGAATAATTGGGCACCGCTATTGCTAATTATATAGTTTATATATAATGCAATACTATAAAAAGGAATAGGAACTTTACTATTTAAGGTTAACTATGGTTATAAGCCAATAACATCGCTAACACTATAATAAGTGATGAAAATGAGTAAGACAGCTAAAGAAAGGGTAAAAATACTTATAAACCTACATAAGAATTTTTATAAGACAGTAAAGCTAATATAAGAATATATAAGAAAGTACTACAACCTTAAGAAATCTAAGGGACTAGATTTAAAGGAGGGGGATAAAGTGTGGTTACTATACAAAAACTTTAAGTTAAGACGACTAAGCAAGAAGTTAGATTATGTAAAAATAAGATTATTTAAAATTATAGAAAAGATTTTAGAAGTCACATATAGACTTAACTTACTAGTAAAAATAAAAATCTACCTAGTACAGCACATTGTAATACTAGAACTAGTACACAGAGACTTAGTATTATTAGTCTATAAAAAAAACACCTATAGAGGTTAAAAAGAAAACAAATGGCCACTTAAGAGAATTATTAGTTATAAAGAAGTTAATAATAAAATGTGGTATAAAGTACTATAGGAAGGCTATAAAGAAACCATATAGGAACTAGAGGAAAACCTAGAGAATACTAAAGATAAAATTAAGGCGTATTAGAGGAAATTAGGTTAGGCAATAAAAAGAAAAAAAGATTAAAAAATAAGTTAGCTAAAGGCAACCTAAAAGCTATTAAGGACCCTGCCGCTGGGCTATAGAGAACTATTTCTGGATCTTTTAAACTAAAACCCCTTTCTTTACTTTTAGCTTACGGAGACCCTACTTAACTAGACAAAGTTCCTTTAAGCGGATTTTCTCCTAAACCTTCTTAAGATAAAATAGACAAGCGAAGGCAGCAAGACAAGCGTTAAAGCGACAACGTTCCTCTTTATAAGCACGATTGTCTTTATTATAAAGACGATGTAACTCTAACTAAGTAGCAGCAAGATCTCTTTTAAGCCTATCGGCCTTAGATTGAATATAAGACCCTATAATAGATTAGATAAAGAAGTCGTAGACTTTAAAGAGTGCAAAGAAGAGCTAGCAGCGCCGCATAATAACGAGTGTTTTTACTACTAGGATAGAAGAGAAACAGGCATTAATAAGAAATGCAGGACGTATACTCAACTATTGGAACCAAGCGAACATTATAAGAAGATCGTATATTTGCAAAAGTACACTTAGAATAAGAGGAAGGTTGGTGACTGGACGGAGCTATAATTGCAATATAAACTAACCCTTTATCAGTACAACGAGAATAAGGACTTATAACTATGCTTTGCGATAATATCAACGCAACAATAAAAGCACGACGATACGCTTGCGGTAACGATTGCTATAGAAGCATAATAAGTTATTTGGCGCAGACAGACGCAAATAAAGAAGGTAGTACTACACCTTTTATTAATAACTTAGAGATAATAGAAATCTTTAAGGACAAAGATAAAGAGAAGGAGGTAAGTGTTATAGACTTTATTAGTTAAGTGTCATAACTACTTAAAGCAGAGCTTGAGGAGTTAATAGACGTGGTATAGGCTATAATAGAGCCTGTTAAACTATATGACGAAAAATAATAAGCGAAGTTATATAATAAGGAAGTTCATGTACTAAACGTACTAAACGCGCCTACGTACTAAACGTACTTATGTACTAAATATACTAATGTACTCAGTTATTACTATAAGAGGAGTTATATATTTAAAGGACTACAGTCCTTACCTAGATAGTTCCTTTTTTTATAATAAATCTTAAAATATAACTAGAGTTAATCTGTTAGGAACTTACTCTACTATCAATATTTACCTTAAGACATATTTATCTATATTACCTAGCCCAATCCACATACCCCATAGTATAAGCTATAAGTGTCCGTGACACCAAGTCAATTAAATTCTACTAAATTCTGCCGACTTAATTAAATTCTATTAAAACTTATTAAATTCTACGTAGGTTTATACCCACATACCTACGCCAAGACCCCTGACTATTTAATTACCAGATTCTTGTATTCCTTTCTCTTCTTTACGCAACGTCTTATTCTTAGCTAGAGCTATATTCCTAGACTAGATAGAATTTATATAATTCCTTCAAATCTTCTTTAAAGCTCCTTCGCCCCCTTACAAAAACTTTAATTTAAAGCTTAAATATAATTTAAAGGCTATAAATCTAAAAGCTTATAATTTAAAAACTATTAATTTAAAGGCTTTTAATATAGCTCTAGTAATTAATAATTAAAATTATTATATAAATTAATAGGATTAAAATTAATTTATTATTTTAATTTAAAATAATTCAATATATATATATATATATATATATATATATATAATATTAAGATTTTCCTTAAGGGGGTAATATAGCTATAATAATAATATTTAATATAATTATTTAATATTATAATAAAACCTTTTAAAAAAAGGGGTTATAAAATTTAATTAATAAAAAAAAATTACTAAAATAAGTTAAATTTAAAATTATTTAATTATTATATATTATTTTATTTTATTTTAAAAATAAATATACTAATAAATATAAAGAGATTTAATTATATAATTTTTTTTAATAAATTATAAAACTAAAACCCTTAAATTTTAAACAATTTTTATTTATAAAAATTAAAATATTTTAATTATTATAATAAAATTTACTATAATAATAAAGACGCCTTAATTTTATACCTTTTTTTATTTATTATAATTAAAATATTTATTTTATTAATTAGAGAAAAAGCTATAATAGTAGCGAAACTAGCTTAAAAACTACCTAATAAAGAAATTTAATATTAGAATCCTATTCTTTACTCTAAGAGACTCTATAAAACCACGTCGCTTTTATTTATAAAGTATAGGGGATAATAAAAGGACGCAAGTTTCCCGTTAGAGTCGTGAGAGTCATAATGTGAGGGAATTAAATTATAAATTAGGTGGGCAATAATACGAAAATAATAGTTATTAATTTAACTAGTAATGGCAAAAACTAAAGGAAATACTTAAATAAATTAAAGACGATTTTATAAAAAAGGAGGAAGAAACTCTAAAGCACTAAATACTTACTGCCGTCTAGGAGGTAATACGACGTGTTAAAGCTCTTTTAATGCGTTTAGCTTTTTAAATAACATAAAAAAAGGACACTAAGGCCTAGCTTAACTGGATTAGAGTTGGCATTAAGGAAATTTAAAAGGAAATACGTAAAAGAGGACCTTTAGGCCTAGGAGTCCCCCTAATATAAGGCTAGATTTGGGCAGCTATTCTTATATAAGTGGCCCGTATAATAAACGCAGTCGTGGCACTACAGAGAATGACTATACGTGTTTGGCTTAAAGAGCCTTAAAGCTATAAACTAAGGGAGTTTTTTAAGATTATCTAGAAGATAATATTAAATATGTATACTGTACGCACCCTTAGAAATAAAGATATAAATATTTATATCCCCCTTTAAATAATAAAAGATTAAATTTTAAATAGACTAAATATATTAAAATTAAAGATATTAAGAAAAGACTACCTTTTAGAAGTACTTAGAGTTTTATTTAAAATCTTAATTAATAATAATAAAAAATGCGAATAACTTAGAATTAATTTAATTCATCTGCGAAGCTATAAAGCGCCTTATACCTAAGGTAGCTATTAATTAAGTTTAATAGCTATATATCTTTAAAATATAGGTGAAACGTTAGGTAAATCTTAGTAGTATTTAAAGAGAACCTAAGAAGACTAGGGGAACGCTTATTATTAGTGTTTTTATTTAGGTAATTTAGTAAAAGATTATAAAAAAATAGAATTATTATTAAATCCTAACTCTTTAAAACAAAGTTATTTAATAATAGCCTAATTATAAAGTAATGTTTTTAGTGTAATTAATAAGGGTATACCTAAAATGTATATGGAAAGTAAGTAAAATATGAATAATATATTGGACTATATAATACTACAAAATACTCTAAGAAGAGGGTATTTTATATTAACTGTGGTAAAATTTATAAAGTATAGCAAAGAAAAGAGTGCAAGACTTTTTAGAATTATTTTAAGGGTATTTAAGTAAAAAGAATAACTCTTTTAATATAGTCGCTTCGTATATAAAAAGCTATAAAAACACCAATACCCCTAATATTGAAAGATTTTACGATTATTACCAGAAAGAAAGCTCAAGAATTTTCTTACTTAGGGACTTAAAAATAATTACTTAAATGGGGACTAAATAGGCCGTTTAAGGTTAAAGTAATAAATAAAGATAAATTATAGATAAGATTTTAGCTTCGCACTAATAAAGTAATAATAGCCACTAATGAGAATGATGCGGAATATAACGAGGACTAGGACATAGATATGGATGAGTTTATATCCACTTTAAATAAATAAGTGTATAATTATTTAATATAATTGCGGAAATACAAACTAAGGGGCGTATTGCTCCTTTTTTAATAGCGCCACGCTAATAAACTATTAGGTCTTATTATGGAGTAAGCATGAGTGGTAATAATATGTAGCGAAGTAGATATTACTAAGCTATATACATGAACTGCGTAGTAAAGTTAAGACGTTGTGTAAGGAAAAAAGGTAGGGAATAGGGAGAAAAGGGTATATAATATTATATGGTTGCTGAGTTAATAAATGCTATATTGTGTATAGGATATATAATAGTACTAAAGCGCGTCTACTGCTATATTCTGCCATATTCTACTATATTCTATTAAGTTCTGCCAATAGGACAAGTGGAATATAGTAGAGGTCGAGATGGTGGAAATAGGTGGGCGTGTATAAGGTGTTATAGAGTGGTCCTGTGATAGTACCCCCCTTTTAAACTCAAGTTCCTGCGAGGTGGAGCTGTGGTAGTTTTAAATGAAGTTTATAGAAATCTTCTATAGCATATATAAGTCCTATAAAGTTAACAAGTTCCTATAAGGGCTTAGTGTAGCCTCTCTATTTTATAAAATATATATATTAGCATTTCCGTTTATTATATTTAATATTATTAATTTTTTTTTTAATAAAGTACTTATTTTCACTATCCATTTTAATTAATAGGGGGGGGGTCTTAAATCTATTTAGGTAGGGCGTTTAATATAAAAGTAATAGAATAAAGGACTAACGTGTGGAATATGGGATGAATTTTAATTATTTTAGGAAACTTCAGCCAGTAAGCGTAACCTTTTTAATTTTGTAAGATCTAGTATTTTTTTAATTAAGTTTCTTAATAAGCCAGTTTATATTTAAATTTCTTATATTTAACTAAATAAAGTTATTAACTTAATAAGCTGGTGCTAAGGTTTAATTTTTGTTTGCAGTAGCTTTATAAACAAATTAAGCCTATATTATTTATTAGTAAGGAACTGCTATAATTTTTCCATCTTTTTTATAAATTTATTTATTTTTGCAATTTATAGGGCATAATAAGTGGGGCAAAGAGCGTTACTTAGGGGTTTAAAACCTATTTAAGGATGTTAGCTGTAATTGGCTAGGAATAGAGAGACTTTTGTGGTTTCTGAGACGGAGTTATTTATAATAAATTTAGCGAATGCGAGCCAGTTAATCCAGTTATCTTATAGGTATAATATATATATCTAGATATACTATTCTATTATAGCGTTTATATATTCTATTTAACTATCCATTTATAAATAATATATAATAAATAGTAGTGCTTTAATGCGGAGCTGAGTGGTTGGTTTTTTTTAAAATATAAAGATAAACTAATAACCTTTATTAAAGATAATCGTTTTAGGGAGTCTATAGAGTTTCTATACGTAGTTTAGGAATAATTAAGCAATAGTAGGTGCTAACATGTTAAGATAGGCGATTAGGTGTTTTATCTTAGACAGTCGGTTTATAACTACTATAATGTTTATATAGTTTTTATTTATAAAGAGTTCAATAACAAAATTAATTAAGATGTTTTTTTATTTTCGGTTTAAGATAAGTAGTAACTTTAAAAGGCCATTATATTTTTTGTGTAAGACTTTAGCTTATTAATAGGTGTAATAATTAAAGATATACCTTTATATTGTATTGTGTATATTCAGCTAATAATTCTCCTGTTAAAATAACTCCAAAGTTTTTCTTTGGCCTAAGTGGCTGGCTACTAGTAAATTATATATATATTTAAGGAGTTTAAGCTTAAATTTATTATAATTAAGTATAATAAAACAGTTCTGGTAATATAGGCGGTCTTTATAGGTTTTACACTCGCTTAAAGAAATCTTTTTTAAGCGTTCAACACTATTTTATATTAGTTTAAGCATTTCTTAAATAAACTCGTTATTCGGGTATTCGTCATTTATAATTTATTAAATTAATTAATTAGTTATTTTAAGGATATATATTGTAAGGCCTTTAGCAAAAAGGTTAAATAGTTTAGGGTAAAGTAGGGTCTGGTTATGGTAGGAATGTATTTTTTCCTATGCTAGCACGTCTTATAAATATTAAATTAAAATATTAAGCTTTTGGCCTTGAATGCCTGGGCGGTATATAATTAAGAATTAGAAATAAAATAGGTATTTTGACCAGTGGGCCTAACGGTGGCTTAGCTATTTTGTAGTTGTAAAGTATTATAAATTTTTATAATTGCTAAGAACCTTAATTAGAAATCTTGCACCTTTTAGCTTAAATTACCATTATTTAAAATATCTAATAATAGCTAGTAATTCTTTATTGCAAATTTCGTAATTATATTTAATTAGGTTTAGTTATTTTAAAAAATATGCTATAAGGTGTAATACTTCTTTTTTATTATATTAAAATAAAATGCCTTTAGTAGCGTAATTAGATAAGTTAGCTTCTATAATACTTATTTATTTTAAATTAAAGTAATAGAGTATAAATGCAGTAATAAATATAATCTTTAGGTAAATAAAGATTTTTTTATATTCCTTATTAAAGATAAAATTTTATTTTTTTAAGTTAAGGTTGTAAAAAATATAACTAAGGCGGAGAAATTATTAATAAATTATTAGTAAAAGTTAGTAAATCCTAAAAAGGCCCTTACATCTTTAACGTTTTTAGGTTCTTGCTAGTTTATAATTACTTTAACCTTTTTTAAATCTATTTATATACTATTTATAAAAATAATAAGTTTAAGGTATAGGACTTCCATTTTATGGAATTTGTATTTATTTATATTTAATTATAAACTAATTCCACACAAGGCTTATAGAATAAAGTTAATGTATTTTTTATGCTCAGCTAAATTATTACTATATATTAAGATGTCGTTGATATAAGCGGTATAGAAAATATCTAAGTAAGGCCGTAAGGTATTATTTATAAAGTATTGGAATAAATTTGGAGTATTTAAATAGTTTATATCTAGTACGAAATGCAATAAATTATTTATCTCTTTTTGTAATACAAAAGCGGTTAAATATATAAATAAGATCGAGTTTGATATAGAAGCGAGCCTTATTTAATTAGTTTAATGTTTTTTAAATTAATGGAAATGGATACTAGTTTTTAATAGTAATAGTATTAAAAGCTTAGTAGTCCATATAGAAACGTAAACTATTATTAGGTTTTTTAATGAAGATTATAAATACAGCTATAGATAAAGAGCTTGCTTTAATAAATCCTTTACTCAGGTTTTTATCTAAATACTTTCACAATATTTAGAGTTTATTTTAAGACATTTTATATAAAGATCTAAATCTAAATTATTTTCCTTCTTTAAGTACAATCTTATAGTTATACAATTAATATTTTGTTAATTTATCGACTTTTTTTTCACAAAAATATATCTAAATATTTATAGTAATTTACTAGTACTTTCATAGCAGGGTTAATGTATTTCTTTAGTGCTAAAATCTTTTTAATATTAGCTATTATAATAGCAAAAATCGCATACTTAGGTTTTTTAGCGAGTCGTGCCAATGGAATAACTCTAATTATTTAAATATCTAGAGTATTAAATATGTTCTAGTTATTTACAGTTTCTTATTTAGTTTTAAATTTAATATTAAATATAAAATTAGTGTTAAATTTGGGCTTAGGTTCTTTAAATATCTTTTTTATAATAAAGTACTAGTTTTTTTTAATATACTTGTATAATAAGCTTATACTTAAATTTCTACTTAATTTAGGGCTGTATAGTATTTAAGATCAGTTTATAAAATTTATTAAGATTTTTAAATTTTTAATAAGTGTTAGTGGAATTCTTAGGTACAGAGTGGATATTAATGGAAATTTTTAATTGGTAGGTCCTAGTGGATTTTCTAGATTTTGGTTTAGGGTTGGAGCAACGAGTTATAAAATGCTCCTATTTATAATAGGGGGCAGTAAATAGAAATTTAAGGTTATCCCAATTAATAATTATTTTAGATAGCTTCATCTAGAGTTATTTAAGGATTATTAGGTGACTTAACGTAGTTATAAAGAGCTTAATCAATTCTTTATAGTCCAAGTATTGGAGTTTTAGGGCGGTTATATAAGTAATACGGCCTAAAATAGTGCGTTTGCTATTAAATCTAAATATATTAATATGCTAGTTAAGGGGTATTAGGGTAAAACTATTATTTTATGTAAAGATTTTATTAATAAATCCTATACCACTAGCTCTTATATTAATTAGGACTTAAATATTAGCCTATTAACCTTTCTGCTAAAAATAGCAATTAATAATTATACTATAATTTTAAGAATTGGGGTTTATAATATTTAATATATTTAATAAGATTTTATAACATAATTGTCCTAAAAAGTGATTTAATTTTAAGATATTTCTTTTAGTGACAAGCAGGAAGGGGTTTTTAGGAGTAATTATATATTAGAGCTTCAGATTTATTAATGATTTTTACTAGATAAAAAGCTAGAGATAGATAGGAAGGATTAAGGGTAATGGCTGAAGGGTTGGTGCAGTAAATGGCTACTAGTGTTAACTGTTTGTAAATTTTTTTAAAAAGGGATATAGTAGTTATTAAAGAAGTGGGAGCTGTTTCCACATTTAAAGTAAAGGTTTAGCTTAATATATTGTTCTTATTTAAAGATTTCTATTAGGGCGTATCCTAAAGTATTAATATTAATATCTATGGCCTCTGGGTCCTTATAGGTCTTAAGCGGCTAAAGGGCAGAGTATTAAGGTGTATGCTTTGGGGTGAGGCGTAGTAAATTATTATATAAGCCGTTAATGACATTGGCGTAAGCAGTGACGGTGTTTAGTAGTTTAACCCCTATGAGAGATACCTTCAGTTTAAATTTTAGAGATTTTATTAAACAATTAATTAAAACGGGTTCGTTTTATCTAGTCTCTTTAGCGTAATAGTAAAACTTAACGAAGTATAATGGAAAGTTCTTAGAGCCTTGTGTTATTTTATTTAGTTTCCTTTATAATATAATAATTCAGTTAAAATTGCTATAAAATGCTTCTAGTATAGCGACTAGCTCTTTTACTATATTTGGTTAAAATAGATATACAATATCTGTGGCATTTTTTTTAGACGGTTTATAATATAATATAATTAACTGTTAGGAGTAGGATAGTAATTAATATTGCCGTTTAGCTTGTTCTGAAGTTAGTTAAGGAAAAAATATAGTTTTTTTTTTTTTTACTAGAATAGGCAAAAAGGTTAGGG
>Ga0307518_10001647_pt1 | contig 16476 bp, 18 predicted proteins | sample 25_EM_MG_FD_203889 | JGI IMG/M metagenome (GOLD analysis project Ga0307518, IMG submission 203889) | Populus trichocarpa ectomycorrhiza microbial communities from riparian zone in the Pacific Northwest, United States - 25_EM | ecosystem: Host-associated > Plants > Roots > Unclassified | place...
GCTGCTTGATCCTGTTTGGAAAATTACCCTCAAAACTCGCAACAACTTTCCAACCATTACCCTGTAAATAAGCTGGGTTAAAGAAACTATAGTGATTGTACAACAGAACATGGTTTTCAAGCCTTAAAAACAAAGATAATCAATGTAAGTCAAATCCCAGTCATGATCCTCAAACTTTAAGAAGTGCGAGACAATTAACCGCAGGCACAATCATACTCTTGCACTGTAAATAGAAGTTACATTTATATACATATATAAGTACAGTGAAACTATGCAGTATTAATTATTCTTGGCTCATAAGGACATCATAACTCAAGCACATATATCCTCAACTAAATTTATAAACTTTCATTTCTTGAAGTCCCTATTCATATTCAATTTCCACACAAGTTCAAATTCTTTGAACATGAGCCCTGGAGTTTCAGTGACATTCATCAGGCTGCAAGCACCATATTAACAACTAATCCTGTGAATTTGAGGCATTTTCTTTTAGCTTTGAGGAATCTCTGACATTTTGAGATTTTATAATTTTCTGGCACATAATATAGATCCACAATGTTAAATAGTTGCGTCAAAGTTTCAAATAGTATCTACAATAGAAAAAGCAAGTCTACATGATGAAAGATGAAAGCAAACCATATTAATTTAACAAAAGTTCAGAGGCCATTTTTTCCTTTTCATATAAACTATAATCATCCTGACACGGGAAATATCTGTAGTGTACTGTCACTAGTCTCTCTTCCAGTTATAATAAAAATGATGCATAAGATGCTTCAAAAAGAAACTACTCACTTCACCACCAACAAGATGCAGGAGAAATTTGTCTTCAAACTCACGGCAGAGCTCCAAAGCTAAAGCTCTTGTACCTTCAGAGCTACTAACCATTTGCTCGCCAAGCCTTACCATTTCGTCTTGAACTATTTGAGATTTCCCCTGAAGCCTACAGTTTTATCAAAGCATATAAACAGCATTAAAGGTCTAATGGACACAAAGCATCATAATACAGGAGAATCCCAGACCTAATCTAGCAATTGTCTGATAGAGTGACAGTAGATAATAATTTTCTAATTCTTGTCAAAAAGAGGGAAAATGCCAGAGAGAAGGAAGCAATATGAAGACAGCAGATGATATTTACGACAGTTTTGGAAGAAAAAAAACAGATAAGTTAATAGAAACAAAGATCAAGCAGCAGCAGCAGGAGGAGGAGGAGAGGAGGAGGAGACAAGGAGCAATACCCAGAAAGGAGACTGGGAAGCCTGAGTTTCATGCGACTACGAATCTGACCAGCAAGGACATCCACCAGAGCAACTCTCCCAAGCTTGCTTTGAGGGGCTCCAGTCAATATAGATTTTAGACTTTCACTTTCAGCTCGCCAGGCAGTTTCCAAAGAGCTCTCGGATGATGCACTTCCAGATTGCACTGACGCTATGGAAACAGATTGACCGATCAATGCAACCCATGGAATGTCAGATGTTTTTGGTGGTCCCTGATTCAAAAGAAGAGCTTGAACAGCTGCAATAGCTTTTGACTCTGTAGCTGCTTGATCAATTTTACTAATAATGCCAACTGTTCTGGTACCTATAATGCAACACAAATCATACTTAAAACTCAAATAAAAAGTCTTCAAAATTTTAAAATTATAGATCTTTTTGAAAAAAAGATAGGATGCAAGCTTAACATTGACTCACTCTCTGCATCATATTCCTTTGCAATTCTGAGGGCTCTAGAGGAAGAAATTTCTGGCGCCTGAATAGCAGGTATTACAACTAGCAGAATAGCATCATTGTGCTGAACATATTCACTGATCTGGCAGAGCAAAAAAAAAATTGCCATTAAAAGAGCTTCCAATTGCACTGACTTAGAAACGAAGGGAAAAATAAAAAAAAGACTTTCCAAACTACAGCAATTTTTATTTAATAAGCACCAAGAGGTACAACCCATACAAAAACAGAGCATCAAGGGTAGCCACCCACACAAACTATAACAATATTAGTTATAGAAAGAGCCCATTCACAAAAGAGAAAATCTGAATCATATACAGCAGGAAGAGAACCAAAATATTGATTGACCTTTGAAGTACAGCACCTGATACACAGAAATAATCAGAAAAGAGAAACAAAAGAATCGCACATGTACCTACTGCAAAAACTTGAAAACCAAAAATAAAATAACACCACTCACCATCGAGTCATCTACGATTCTTTGATCCACCCCAGGCAAGTCAATCAATTTCAATGGAGGAGCTGAACATATCAGAGGAAAGAAATTAATTAAAACTGATGCAGGGAAAGTGCATGAATTGGTGAATGTTGTCTTGGTGTCTTTGCATGAATAATCTGCACTAAGACCTCATTAATTTGACACTGCCCATGCCATCTACGTAACTGGATAATCATAGGGAAATGCCATAAATGATCTGCATTGCACCATTTTACTATTATTTTCCACAAAGTCTTTACAGACAATCTTTAAGTGAGGAACAAACCTGTACTGGTACGAAGTTTCAGATATATTTCATCACGACTCCTGCCGGAGGAAACCTTGCTAAGCCTTTCCTGTAGAGAATGCCGAAGAGCACCTATGACGTACCAAATTAGAGAAACCAACAAGAATCAGAGACATTAAACAGAAAATTCAAGATAAACAGATGCCGCATTGGCAAACAAAATGCAATTGAAAATTTAGTAAGAGAACTTACTCGCAGAAACCTGTTGATTTTTGCTATCAATCTGTAAAATAATTGATTTACTGCTTACGGAACTATCCCTACTTAAATCTATGCTTATCGGAGCCCGAGTGGCTCCATTTTCACCGGTGGGCTGCCAAAATCATAAGAAAAAACTGTCGTCAGCGGGAAAAATGGCATCAAATCAACAACAGTGCAAGGGAAAAGCAAGCTTACCAAAACAGGATGTCCGATTAAACTATTCAAAACAGCAGATTTACCCGCACCCTGTTAAAAACGAGAAAGCTCGTCAAAAAGTTCGGATATTCAAGCATTCATCTCCTTTCTTTCTTTCTTTCCTTTTGTTTTAATCCAGACGCAAAAAGAGAAGACAACCTTATCTTGCGTTTTTCAACAGTTTCTATATTTGAATCCAAACACAGCCTTAATTGCAAAGAAACCTATAAACAGATCCAACGATCTAACATGCATTTATTACTTGAGAGAGAGAGAGAGAGGAACTTACGACATTGCCGAGAGCGACGACATTGAGGAAAGTAGAAGAGCGTCTGGAAGAAGAAGGAGAGGACGACGACGACGACGTTTCATCAACGTCTTCGTCGGCAAGCAAAGCAGATGCTTGCCTCATAGATTCCGAAAGCTGAGTCAATTCTTCGATCGCCTCCATAACTGATTAAAATGACGATGATAGTATATATACTTCTATGAATGCGAAGATTTGCAGATCTCAGAAGGAAGGAGAGGAGAGGAGAGGAGAGGAACCCTGAGATTGGATCTGGGTGGGTAGAGAGGAGATTTGATTCAAAAAATTGGGGATGCAGCTCTCTTTTAATTATTACAAATTTGTTGCCTCTTTTTTTTTTTTTTTTCTTATAAACAAGCCAACCCAACAAAATGCATGTATCGCGGGATGGGTTTTTTATTTCCTTGCAGAATGGTCCTCTAAGTTTCTGTTTTCTTTTTTAGGGACTAAAAGTGATAGTTATTACGAGCATAGTTGTAAAATCTAGACCGATCCGGGGTGGGAATGAAGCTTGTGTCAGTCAATTCAGGTTTGAAAAAAAAAAAAAAACAGTTAACCCTGACTTGTGAATGCACATAAATTTTATTCTTAAAAATCAAAGACCAATATACAATTTATTTGAGGGCACTTGATTAAATAAATTTGTTCAATATTAGGAATAAAATTAAAACTTTTAAGAGTTCACGGACGAAAATGTAATGTTATTCAAAACCTAGGGGGGCTATATCCCTTCAAAGATCAGCCAGTCCACGTGACTTAACAGCATTAATCATCACCTCAATCTTTCGTTTCTGCAGATCGCTATCAGTTTTCATTGGCCTGCTAATATTAGAGTTCAACAACCCTTAGGGTTCTCTGTACTTTGGAGTGATGATGAACTTAACCAGCTTTAACTCAAATTAGGCCTTTCTGGTCTTCAAAATATCGCATATAATCTTATTCCGGGAGAAACAGCTTTCATCTTATTGCTTTCACAGTTACATTATAGTAAAATCTGTGCCCTGATGAATCCTTTGTAACCTACATTGTTTCTTCCCTTGTTTGACAATGGCAAGGGGGAGGTAACAGCTCCATAAGAACGAGTCCTTACGGGCAGCAAGGATTACATAGCTTGCTCACCTACTTGTGAGGTTTAATATGTGGGTAAAGCCCCAGTATATGATCTGGTGTGAAGTCATGCCGAGTCAGGATTCCGACAATAGGAGGCCTCTGCAAAAAAGAGAAATTTGAGGAAATCTCTGCATGAGTATTCACATGGATTCTAAAGCTAAGTGTTCATATGCATATTATTAACACATGTATAACATTGGGAGAGTCATACCCCTGGTGTCTTCGGCACCACACACAAGTGTCTAAGGCCAAGTTCGCGAAAGAGAACAGCAGCTTTAGCTAGAGACATTGTTTCAACCACGGTGTATGGAGATGTGTTAGTAATAGGATGGAGATCAACATACATCTCCATCTCCTCCTCTGTGATCTCCAAATCCTCCAGCTTCACCCCTTTGCCTGATCCAGCCTTTGCAAAGTCATGTGCCTTGAAACTCTTCATGATCCCTGATCCCGTCTTTACTCTCTGTTTTGTAAATTTCTTTCCTCTTAGCAACACAAGCAGATGAGACCTCAAGACAAGCCCACACAATTCTGGAGCATCTGAACAAGGCGGCTCATCAATCACAGGGAATCCATTATGCCCTGTTACTTTCAAAGCAAGCAACAGGTTCCCTACTTTTTCAATCCCAGAGAATGAAACTAATGGACCAGAAACAACATCACTTGCAACAAGATGTCTCATGTATGGTTCTGCATGGGCTTCCATGTACGGAAATCCTTTCATTCTCACCATTTGATCATAAATACCCTTGTTGAAACTATCGGCCACTGTTTTTGAAATGAGGAGCACTAGCATCATTAGTGGAAGCATAAGCAGATCATTAGTAAGTTCAAGAAGTATGACACAGAGAGAAACTGTCATTCTCATGGTGCCACCAAGGAAGGAGGCAGCTCCAAGGAGGGCACAGAGACCCGCATCAAGATTAGACAGAGGGCCAAGCATTGTTCCAATAAGACGCCCATAAGAGGCCCCAGCAAGAATGACGGGGATGAAGAGCCCAGAGGGAACAGCAATGCCGTAAGTAACAATGCCAAGGCAATAAATAGCAAAGAAGAAAACCATAAGGGTGGAGAGGTGAAATTCCTTTTCACTACCGGAAGTGAATAGGTTGCGGATGGCATCATCATTGGTGTTGAAAACGAGGGAAGCAAGGTCGTTGTAGTGGTTTGGTGGACACTGGAAATTCTTGAAGTTGCCAGAGCGACCTTCAGTTGGGCATTTCTCGGCCAGGTGAGGGGGACAGGGAATGCACTTCGAAAGCCATGGGAGACCATAGGAGCAACAAGAGGTCAAAAGGGAAATGACAATAACAAGCAGGATCTTAAACGAAGGACCCCTCCTGTAATTTGTTCAAACCATCAGCATCAACAAAAATATTGTCGGTCATTCACTAATTCCAGCATTTCAAACAACTGGGAAACTAAATTAACAAATCTGCACGACAGAAAATTATCCTGTACTAATAAGCAATATTCAAAAGCGTTCAAAAAAGTTGGAAAGATGAAGTCAAACAGTCAGTAGCTGAGGGAAAATGTTCTACAATGGAAAATTGCTGGGTCAGTCCCTTCTGAAAATGTACACACACACACACACTCTTTTCCAAAGTTATGTTTTAACTGCTCAGTATGATGATAAATATAAAGCATGACTATTCATGAGAAAATGGCGATGAACATTAACAGTAAAATACTCATTGATACGAAGAGACTTTTCAGGGCATACTCATTGATGAGGCTGTACGTGCGAAGAACCTTGTCGACACAATAGTTGTAAAGGCTTCCAAAAACGCCTCCTATCACTCCAAGGAACACAACTGCTAGTAGATCTGGGGTGCTGTAAAAGGCTTTTCTAGAATTTACGTCAAACATGATCAGACCTCCTTGTCCAAATAGCCCACATTTTCCAGATCGGCAAAAATCTATGAGACCTCTCAATACGACTGCAACTACAGCTGTCGTAAAGAACGTCCTCCAAAGAAGGGCACTCCTCCACCTGAACGAAATGGGAAAATGATATATTTCACCCAGTTGTAGAAGAAGGAAGAAAAGAACACTTTTGTAGAAATGGGGAGGGGAGGATGATAACAGAACAGGGAGTTACCAGGAAGCAGCTTCTTCAAGGGCAAATAAGACCCCGCCAACAGGAGCACGGAAGGCAGCTGCTACACCAGCAGCAGAACCACATGTAACCAAATCTCGCCGGTCTCGATCATTTTTGAAGTATCTCAACCATTTCCATGTCAAATGATACTTGCGAGAACCACCCTGTCCAAGTAAGGAGGCTATGCAAGCACCAGTATGTACCATGGGTCCTTCTTTACCAACAACAAATCCAGCAGCAACTCCAAATATGGACCCGAAAATCTGAGAGGTTCAAATTAAATATAAGAACTTCAGTACCCAACAAGGATCAAATTTCCTGAACCGCTTCTAAATTGATCTCCCCACTCACGTCAGTGATGAATTAGCTCATCATGTATTAGAAACAGTTATAAGGAAGACAGTCAACAACAAAAGGCAGGAAAATTAGCTGCTTCAGAGAATCAAAATAGCTAGCATTTCCACAGACAAAAGAAAGTATAATACTTCATGAATAAAAGAAATACTCAGCATAATAAACATCTGCAGCAAAAGCTTCTCACATTAAGAGACACTAACAGAATTCTTCTCTTTGTTTAGATTTTGCTTGTGTTCTGATGAAAAGTTCAATGGGAAGAACTAATGCACGTGGTTTGGGACTTGTTGTTTCACCTCATGTATTCTGACAAGGTAGTGTATTCACATCCAATCTCATCAAACATGTAAGCAAAACCCATGAGGAAGGCAATTCGACTTGAGTTGGGTTTCGAGGAGCATATAGTGGCTTGGCCACCAAAATATTCATTTGCATGCAGAAAAATCAATGACATTCTTTGTTAACTGCATAGTTTTTTTTTATGCCTCAAACAACAATGTTGTTGCATATAACAGAACTCAAGTGGTCCTTTATGCTAGCAGCTAGACAATGCAAGAGATTGGCATGCTTCCCATATGAAATAGGTGAATGAATGACTAGCTTTGAACTCGTTGGAAAATGCTAGTTACAGATTAATGTTTGGAGGCTAGACGATGAAATATTAGAATGATTTGTCTAATTTTGATGCAGGTCTAGTAACAACTAGAACAGGGTTTTCAGATTTAATCTACAATTTTATGGAAACATGAGAGTTGGATCTGGCCTTTATGTCTTTGTATACATTGAATAATTATGGGAAACAACTTGATTTAAAGCATTCAGACAATCACTGAATTCCAATAATTCTATAGAGGGAACCGGTAGAACCTATAAAGTTCGCGGGGAGAGAGTTGCAGATAGTTTGTGATTCACCTTTACAAAGAGGGTAGCAGGAGCCAAAATAGAAGGAGCATCTACACCATTGAGGTATGCTTTAACCTCAGGTATACCAGAGCCTGCTGCTGCAGGAGCAACGTAAGCACAGAGGGCTGCAGCAGCAATAGCCAAAACCACGTTGCAACCAGCATAAGTTGCAAATGCCTGATAGTACCTGCACTGAAAAAAGAATCATTTATATCATTTTTTTTTTATTAAAAGAAAACTAACATAAGCATCTAACCTGTTTCATGATAAAAACATAGCCGATTATATCACTAGTACAAGACAAAAATCTAACAAAAACTTGATTTGTAGAACAACAAAAAAATGAGGTAAAAATATCAAGTTGTTCTGTTATATCTAGAGAATTATGTGTCCTCAAGGAGATCCCCAATACTAGATATTGGTTCCGACATGGGGTCATACGTTGAGATCTAATTGAGGATTGGGTGTGGAGGGGGGGCTGGGGAGGACTACCCCCATACATAGCTCAATGCCTGATGGGCCTCCGAGTGCACCAAAAAGTTGTTCGTAGAAGTATAAAATATGAATATGGTATAATATCTCAAGAGAATTAACAGAAAATAATAACACTTTATCATGAAGAAAAACACTTGCAGTGATGATTTGGCTTACTTGTTCTCAAGCATGAGATTGTTTGTCAACAGAAGTTTGAAACCAGCTATGTTTTCAACAGCAAGGTTATTGAAAAAGCCGACAAGCCCTGTACCTAACCCAATGAGGAGAGCAAGTGTCCACTTGAGGACAACATACTGATATATCTCAACCTTCTTTCGAGACCTCCAGTCTTGTCTAAAAAGTTCATTATCAGCAATCCTGCCAAAGTACATTCCAGTGGGTCAGAATGCGGTAGGAACAGAAGATTACTTCTAACATCAAATGAAGCATTGCTTAGAACTTTCAACAATCTATTCTCCCCTTCAATAACCTTATTTTAAGCATTTCAGCATTTCTATTCTTGGTAAGGAGAGGTGCTAAGGCACCAGTGAACATCCTATGGCTACCGAAAGGCTAATTACGGCCACCAACTGAAAGCCATGGGAGAACAGAAATCTGGGAAAGCAAGCCTAGGAAAGAGGCCTGTTCCCCCACATAAATTTAACAGCCCGATTCTGTAAGACCAAGTACAGCCTCAATAAACTAAATGACTGGTGATAAACATAAGATCAAGGTCGTCAGCCTCTATCATTTACAGTAGTTAGTCCACCTTTACTTTCCTAACAATAACAGCTTCCACTCTGTAACTCCTAGAAATGCTTCTTATTGAAAATAGCTTCTTGTTCAACTTCTAGTAGTGCCCGTTTGGCAACGCACTGCGGTTACACCTGCATTTCGCCAGCAAAAGCATAAGAAATTATGCTTTTGCTGAGACGCACCGCGTTGCAAAACGGTGCCTAAGAGTGAAGGGAAGGCGGATTGCACAGTAAAAACCTTGCATAAACTCGAGCACGAAATGGTGATTTCTTAAAATTACAACGTTTGATTAATGCATTAAACAGCCAATTTAGTTCTGGAAAACTACAAATAGTTACCAAGCTACCACATCAGCATCATGGCTCGCTCGAGAGCGACCTTGTTTGTTCTAAGCCAAAATCAAACTGCAAAAGATTCAGAATTTAGTTTCTTATTTATCCTAAATTGTCTTTGCGCGCGCGCACACATACACTAAAAAAAGAGTAGAACAAGAACATACAATACAAATGTCCCTTTTTTTGTCATTTTCCCTCCGTTTCTAGCTATCCAAAAGAAGAAAAGAAAAGAAGAATTGATATGATGGGAAGATTTTAAAAAGAAAATAAAGAAGCCATCAGTAATTCTTCTAATAAACCAATTCACCCTCACATTTAACAGAAAAAAAATATTTAAGAAAAAGGAAGAAGAAGAAGAAGAAGATTGGGACTTACTCATAATCAAGGCTTTCAATAGGGCAGGTATTGGCACCAACAATGGCAATCTGTGAAGTATTATTCTTTATATTCCTAACAAGAAACGGCTCTCTCAACATTGACACACTGTGTTCCTTATCATCATCATCTTCTATCTCAAATCCATTCCCTTCTCTACTACTATGATCCTCCTCCATTTTCTTCTCCCCCTTTTCTCTATCTCTCTCAAACTTTCTCGGTCTTGGTATTTGCACGTCAAGTATATACTATATACTATACGAGGGGGGCAAGCAGTAACAAATCTGTTTCCTTTTAAGCTGGATTTTGAAGTTCAAATCAAGAGCAACGGGACCACCTTTTTCTCTTTCCTGAACAGATAAAAGCGAAGTTTGAGTTGTCTGTCTTACGTTACATGGGAAGACAGAGAGACTTATGTCTTTGTCATCTGATTTCCTCAGTTTACTTCTATAAATAAATAAATAAATAAATAATCTATCAACTTTTTTTTCTTCTTCAAAACTATTTTGAAGATATATAAATTTAATTCAAAAGATTTTTTTCTTTCTTTCTCGTATGTATCTACCCTTTACTTAATGAATGCGTCACTTTTATCTTATTCCATCATCCAATTAAACAAATGTTTTTCTTAAGGAATTAAAAATCATTAAATATAATGTATTATATCATTTAAAGAAATACAAGATACACTACACGAATCAAAGTATACACACACTAATAAATCAATCATGAGCCACGTTGTAACGCAAAGATCCAGCTTACTTAGAGTTATATTTTATATTATTTTATTTTAAATTGATTTAGAACACCCATGATATAAACCTTGAAGGGGATAAATTTGATAAAATTGTGCTGTATACCTCCATCAGAGAAGAGGGATACGTTACCGTTTTGCAAGTTCTAATGTCCATGAAGGAAACAAATTTGCCATGAATTTTATGGTGTCGTATCAATTGGGATTTTATAGAAGTACATTGGGATTGTCAAATATATCCAAGATGAGTCTGAGTTCATGTGCCCACCAATCTCTTGAGTGGACTCACCAAAGCGACGGCCTGCAACTTTGTTTTTTTTCTTTTCTTTCTTGTTCATTTGTCTCCTTTCCATGAGGCAACCGCACTTCTTCACATTTTGTTTTACCCCCAATCCTCTGCCCTTAATATTTTGAAAAGACATTAATTATTCTACGAGAGTCTCTCCCTCATATTATTATGTTTGTTTTTGCATTATAAAAATATTTTTAAAAAAATTTTGAATTTTTTTTATTTTTTTTATTACTTCAAATTAATATTTTTTTTAGTGTTTTCAAATCATTTTGATATGCTAATATAAAAAATTATTATTAAAAAATAAATAAAATATTATTTTGATGCATTTTCGAGTGAAAAACACTTTGAAAAACAACCGCAACTACATTTTCAAAGACATTGATAATTGAGTTTTAGCGGATCAGGTTTAGATAATTAATTATCAAATCAACTCGAGTTTTTGATTAAATTAATCTTGTTTTTTGTGTTTTTTTAACTTATACTAGTCTAAACTGGTTCAAATTTTAAAATAATATCTATGTACTGATTTATTTTTTTAATGAATAAGAGAAGATGGTGATTTTTTTTTATTTTTTTTCTTTTGAGGAAAAAGATAGCTTGGGATGAAAAAATTGAGAAGATGGGAGTTAAGGAGATGTTTTCACTTGGAAAGAGAAGATTAATATCATTCTTTAACATTAATCATGATTTATGAGGAAGGTGGAAAAAGAAAATTCATGAACGAACGTATATTTTATATGGAGAGAAAGAATACTATAGAAAAAGAATTTAAAGAACAACCTTAAATAAAAAAAAAATACGGGATATATTGAATAAAATACTATAGAAATACAGGATATACCTTAAGCTATATTTTTTTTTTATAGGCTTTAGAAGAAATTTCTTCTCAATAAATTAACTCTTGGAATATAAAATATAAAGTGAGGACATGTTTTTATTGTATTTCTTGTTTTAGAAATATATAAATTTATTTTAAGACTATTTAAAAACCAATTTATTTTATGTCCGTATTTGTTTTTATTAAAGTAGACATGTTTTTTATTTTATTTTTTATCTGTCTTTCGGACATTAATCAATAAATGGTAATTATGGTTTGAAAAAGAAAGAGAGTAAAACACACGACCTTATTAGGTTCTATAATGGAGTAATTGCATTTTTGAAGACTTGAAAAATAAGGGGCGAGGGCAATGGGTTCGCACCAGCACAAAGCAGTAGACCGTTTCTAACTCTTACTAACCGTAATGACAACTTGGTGGCTAAACACCAACTGCTTCCTTCCTTCCTTCCTTGTACACCTATTATTGCTTCCTCTCTCTCCTCCCCTGGTCTCCACCTATACAATTACAACAAAGACTCAGATTCTGATTCTCCGCATCCCTATCTCTCTCCTTAAACCACCTTTCTTTTTCAATCTCCATCATCAACCACACTGCTTTCTATCATAACACTCATCTTTAAAGTTTCTCTCTTTCTCTCTTTGTGGAGTATGGTGACTTGATGCCAAGTGTTGAATCGATATTCTTTTTCTAGTGATTTAGGCCCTTTTGCTTTTCTTTATGAATTCTTCGAGTTTCCCATTTGGGTTTGATTCAAAGATCTAATTTTTCTTTTGTTTTTGTGGGATAATTTTAGAACCCAGGTTTCAAAACTCTTGATTTCTTTGATTTTCGGGGTTAAATCAGAGTTTTACTTGGTGGGTTTTCCTTATTTTCTTTCAGCATCACTGAAAGTTGTGTTTTCTCTGGGTTGCTTGTTGATGGTTAGGATTTATTTTTCTGGGTTCAAGTTTTGCGGTGAAAGAGTTGAGCTTTGATTGAGGAAAAGAATTGAGAGATTATTGGGAATCAGTGATTGGGGTATTGACTTATTGAATGAAAAGTGAGAGAGAAAGGGAAATAGATGGCAAGGAATAGAGGGGATAAAGAAGAAGGACCTGAAAAGCTCATGGGTTTGCTTAAACTGGTTCAAATATTGTCGTTGTTGGTAATTTTTGTTGCTGGTGTGATTCTAGGCTTAGCTACTAGTTCTCACATCAACCGTTACTTTACTTCGCAAGCACAGTTGTTTCTCACTAACAACATTGCTTCAGCAAAGCTATCTGATAATAATTGTACAGTTGTGAAGCCTTGTGAGAAGGTTGATTTTTTGAATATGGAGAGGTTTGTTCATCCAGACAACGTGATTCATAGCATGACTGACGATCAGGTCTTTTGGAGGGCTTCTCTGTTGCCACAAAAGAAAGGGTATCCCTTCGATAGAGTACCTAAAGTTGCTTTCATGTTTTTGACTAGAGGACCTTTGCCACTGCTGCCTTTGTGGGAGAGGTTCTTTAGGGGTCATGGCCAGTATTTCTCCATATATGTTCATACTCCTCATGATTATGTGCTCAATGTTTCCAGTGATTCCCCATTCTATGGAAGAATGATTCCAAGCAAGGTATGCATCTATTGTATCTGTTTATTCTGATATCTATTAGCAATATAGTTGAAATTTCCATGATATGGATGCTGTAGATGTAGTATCTTTTTATATTGAGTTGGAAAGGGCTAGATTAGGTTATGAGTTGCGCGTGCTCACCGGTGATCAGATTAGTGGCCTATTCAGCTTTGGATGTTGGGGTAGGAAATTAGGGGGAGTTTGGAAGTGCGGTAGATATTGTTTTTCAAAGTGTTTTTCTATAAAAAATACATGAAAATAATGTTTTTTTTTAAAAAATTTATTTTTCATATCAACCTGTTAAAACGATTTAAAAATATTAAAAAAATTAATTTAAAATCAATTTTTTTTTTTTTTTATGAAAAGCAAGTTAAACCTCAATACAGACAACAATTACAAGGGCATTATTTGTCAAGGGAAATGATGCAACATAGAATTCTACGAGGGTCACTACACAAAACTCTAATTTAAAACTTTATTACTAAATATTTTCTCTCCTAAGAATTCTAAGATAAACAACCCTTTATACTAGTTTTTGGTCTATCTTAAAATGGAAAAGAATTTCAATCAATAATTATAGAGTTTTTATAGAGATTCCTAAACTGAATAGGAAAAGTAAAATTACCAATCTCAAAATTTGTTTTCCTAAACTGAATTGAAAATAAAAATAAAAACAGGAAAATATTTTCTGAAACTAAATAGGAATACAAATAATTAAGGGAAGAGATACTTCCGCTTAAAAGTCCTCCCTCATGAGGAAGTCCTTAACCCCTATGTAAAAGTTGCATAAATATTCTAAATGTTAATGAATTTGCATGTAAATGTCTTTTCTGGAGAAAGTTTGTTGATGAATTTTCCACAATTTGTTTCTGTACACATGCGCACAATTTGTATGGATACACATCCTTTTCCCTTAGTTATCTTCTCCATGTTCTAGTTTTATAATTCTCCACTATTGTGGTGTTGTTTTGATGGAGTATTACTTCTGGAAATAATTTCTGCAAGCTTTGTCTTGCTTTCTTTGGTATAATATAGATAGAAGCTTGGTGAATCTTTTGACCATTTCTGACAAGATTATCTTTTATAATGTTTTGGGCATTTGTGGTTCTCTTGAGGCAGTGTAAAACAACCATATGATCACCTTTTCAGTTGGTCCATTTCATTCATTCCCATCTAATTGTTGTAGCTTAAGAATATAGCAGCATAATAAATACCGGGATCGCATGAAACATCAATTTGAAGGTTGAATGGACTGCTCCTGAGATCGTGCACTGCAATAACAAATCATTTTCTTCCTTGTCAAATCACTCTATGGATCTTGCATGGAGAAGCTCTTTGCAATCATCTAAATGCCTGCGATTAACTTACACGTGGATGTCCATTACAGATACTCACCAGCATACAAAATGCATGCGATTAACTATCTTGCCACTTTGCATTGACAAGAAAGGTTGATATTGGATGCATTCTGCAGTTATGCTCTACAATCACTGTGGTTGGCATAATAAGATGCATTCTGTTGGTGTTTTTTATTTGTTGATGAACTTCTCTGGTTACTAGAAACGAATTGTTTGTTACGGACTAACTAGCAGATTTTGTCGGGCTTGTAATTGCATTATTTGCTTTGTGTAATTGCAAATAGAAGTGATGTCTTGTATTTGCATATGAATTTTTTATTTTTTTCTCCTCTCCAGGATGTTGAATGGGGATCAGTATCACTGGTTGATGCTGAGAAGCGCCTTCTAGCCAATGCCCTACTGGATTTCTCAAATGAACGTTTTGTTCTTCTGTCTGAGAGCTGCATCCCAATCTACAATTTCCCTACTGTCTACAAGTATCTCATTCGTTCAGAATACAGCTTTGTCGAGTCATATGATGAACCCACCCGCTATGGACGCGGCCGCTACAGCCGGAAAATGCTTCCTGATATTCATCTGTACCAATGGAGGAAAGGGTCACAGTGGTTTGAGATCCAACGTGACCTGGCTGTTTATATAGTTTCAGACACCAAGTACTACACTATCTTCAAGAAATACTGTAGGCCTGCTTGCTATCCTGACGAGCATTACATTCCAACTTACCTGAACATGTTCCACGGGTCACTTAATTCAAACCGGAGCGTGACATGGGTTGATTGGTCCATCGGGGGACCGCACCCAGCAAGATACGGTGGTGGTAATATTACCGAAGACTTTATACAGTCCATTCGGAATAATGGCACACAATGTTCCTATAATTCAGAAATGACATCTGTTTGCTACCTCTTTGCTCGGAAGTTCGCTCCAAGTGCATTGGTTCCTTTGCTTAGCCTAACCTCGACAGTAATGGAATTTTAATTTTCCTTTTCGTTTCTTGGTAGAGGTAAGATATCATCTCTGTAGTGCTCTTACTCATTGATGGAGCTGCTGCTACAGCTCTCCGAAAAGTTTTGGTATGGGGCCATTGTACAGTTAGTTTTCTTAGGGCAATGAGGTTTTCGGCCATCGAGGCAATGACTATTTGTTCCACACTTTTTTTTCTTTTTTTTAGAATATGAGGTAGCTTTTCGAAGAAAAGCAACTATACAGAAAGGAATGTTTTTTTTTTTTTTTTCTCTTCTCCTGCGTTTATTCGAACAATGAAGCGAAAGGCATGATTGAATATCGAACTCTTCTGCTCAGATGAACTAGTTCTTGTCACCCATGGATGAGTAGGATCCACAGACCCTCTGATGGCCAACAATCCAAGGGTGGTAGACTGGGCAACACCTCTTTGGTGCTCCTTTTCCTTGCACAGATAGTGTACATTTGTCCTTGTGTCTGTATTCAAATTAAAGAGAAGGAGGAGCAAATAAAAGCCTCCCATCATTTCCTGCCACTGGTTCTGTAACCCGCGTTACGTGAGACCCTGCTAGCCGTAGCAGGCTAGGCTTGGGCGCAAGATGCCCAGCTTCTTCTTCTTTTCTTTTTTTGAATGAGCGGACGCCTCCAATTGTTTTTTAAAAGAGCGACAGGTGATTTTTTCTTTTCTTTCTCAACATCTAAGTGGCCCAAACATAAAGCAATAAGAACCAAATAAATAGGTAAACCAAAACTTTAAGGTGCAAATCGAAGTTTTCCATGATAATAACTATAGGAGGTCTGGTCTGTGTCTTTGTTAAAGTTGGTCACATTTCTTTTATTGTTTTAATTACCAATGAAGTCTTGGAAAATCAATTTTTAATTCATTATTGGAATATTGTTAAACTTGGTCAGGTTCAGGTTTTGAAGAACTTGTGTAAACCTGCTCTTTGAACTCAACATCACCCGCCCATTTTTTTTTTTTTATATATATATATATATATATATATATATATATATATATATATATATATATTAACTATTATTTATATATAA
>Ga0307518_10001648_pt1 | contig 16469 bp, 24 predicted proteins | sample 25_EM_MG_FD_203889 | JGI IMG/M metagenome (GOLD analysis project Ga0307518, IMG submission 203889) | Populus trichocarpa ectomycorrhiza microbial communities from riparian zone in the Pacific Northwest, United States - 25_EM | ecosystem: Host-associated > Plants > Roots > Unclassified | place...
AAAATGACATTTGAGTGCTAACGTCGTTTCTTCTCTTCTTTCCTTCGTTTCTCCATCAATTCTTCAGCTTCTTTGCTCGTTCTGGTATGGGAGTTGGACTGCAGTAGATTGCATTCCTTTCTCATACAGTGTGGGTCGCTCAAAATAGGCAACTCGACTATAGCAAAAAATTAAATTGTATCTACACCTTCAATACACCTCATACTGGTATTTAAACTATATAGACATACAGTAGTGTGCTAGAGCTTGAAGGCTATCTGAACAGAATATTGAATTTCTCACTTTTTCAAAGTCGAGTTCCCCCGAAAGTGGACTTGAGCTGGAGATTGCCGGAGTTACTATATATGGACATCGGAAGACCGGACCGCCAGCTCCGTAATCAGTTGAGCAACACATCAACGTTCATCATTACCGTAGGTCCACAGCGGCGATGAGACTTGTATTTCTTGACCGCAAATTCAGCTTGTCATGCGTTTAAACCATTTCTGTTGACATGTGAGGCAAAGGAATGGTGATCAATGAGTGATGTTCTGTACCGGCCATAAGCATCCATATAGCGCCAGCTTTTGCGAAAGAATGCACGAATTATCTTCACTGGGCAATCATCGAGAATTTCTGGAATGAGTCGTTTTGTGGTGGGACATGTGCCATCGGCCGCAATGCGGAAGCCTGCATTCAATGTGCAACTGATCAGTGACGCATGACGTGGCAGCGTTATCTCCGCTTTGTTGCAGTGAACACTCATGCGCTTTCGTCCATCCCCAGTACATCTCAATCGGATTAAGCTCGCAGTGGAACTTGGGCAAAAACCAGCATTTGTGACCGGCCTTCTCAATGATTGTTTGGATAAGTGGCTTTTCTTCCTTAAAATCTTGCTGATTTGCAAGCATCTTTTGCATGCAGCAATCCGTCCGCAATGATTCTTGCACGACATCAAGACGACTCTCAGCCGGCTCTTCCCCCTCTTCTGCCGCCACCTGCATCTCACAGCGGAGCTGTTCCTGTGCAGCGCGTGAGAGTTTGCATACCTGACACTCCCCCACCGCTTTCCCCTTGTTTGCCGCTTGCAAGACAGAGATCAAGCCTCGTTCTTCCAAAATGCGTGACATCCCCTTCGCCTGGCCACATAGTCTGAAGTCTGGATGATCAGGCGGAAGGTCAGTGTCAAGTCCGGGTCTACTCCGGTAGGGGGTCCGGTCAAGTCCGGACGAAAATGGACGAAAGAAGAGAGCAGGGGGCTGGACAAGAGATTAGTCCGGCCGGAGTTGGTGACCGCTTGGATTCAACGACTAAGGACAACGAGCGTTGATCCCTTGCGTAGGTTCCGGTCAAGAAGAGGAGACGGAGATAGAGACGGAGACGGACAGAACCAGGAGTAGATGACTATGGTTGATTTCAGACTGAGGTATACAGAATAACTACAGAGTACTTATACTAAGTAAGAACTAGGGACGAGTATTTACAGTGACAAGTAAACAGCCTTAAAGGCGGACAAGGGACGACCAGAGTTGGGACTAAGTCAGGTCCGGTGAAAATGATACAAGGTAGGAGATATATCGAGTACACGGAGAACTCATGTCAAGGCAGGGTAGACGGTGAGGTGTAGTAAAGACTGTATAGGGATTAGACCAAGGGTCATACTTAACGGAAGTGTAACTGCACAACCGTGACCGGAGTAAGTGAGGGCAACTGGAGTTGAGCTATAGTGCTGCGATGCGACCGGAGTAACCGGATAAGGCCCGGAGTTGGACATGGTCGTAACAGTCAGGCGGGAATACCATGGTTTGCGGCTGTCCACGGAGTTCAGAGCACGGGTTATCCATTGGAATCACAGTATCATGCATCAACCGCTGTCCTCCGCCAGGCTTAACATTCATCTCCTTAGCATTTAGTGCATCTTTTGCAAATGCACCATGTGCCGAGGATTGATCGAAGATGAACTCGGCAACAGTGTTGGGATACATCCGCTCAAATATCGGAATTGTGTCCTTTACCTAGTGAGCTTGAGCATCAACTTTTAATTCTGCATGAAGACTGATACTGACTTGTTCCACAAGCTTGTCATTCGTCCAAAATCCATCATGATTCTTGCCTGGATATATAATTCTGCGAGCATCTGTGCATTTAAGCCGATCTTGCACAGGCATATTTGAATTCTCGCAGATCTGGTCACCTGATAGCGCAAGTCGTGCTGTTTGCTCAACGATAAAATCAGAAACGTGGATTGCACGCCCCTGGCCCTTTTTTTGCAGGGGCATCTTTCAACCACACACATAGACTCGACAATGCAGTTCATTTGAACAGTAGATCGTTTCATCATGTGGTACTGGTACATGAAGTCTTTCACCTGGTTCCAGCTGAGGTTCCACAGGTTCAAGGGTGTCGTCTGTATATGTGTGGCGTAACCTAACACCCATTAACAACTGCCACAAAGCCCAGATAAGAACACACCGATCATTTGCTCCAAAGTTCATCAAAAATTCTTTGCAGTAAGCCACAACATCTTCTCGCTCATGCCCATCCACATATATCCCTTTTTTAGCCTCCTTTAGCTCATATCTGAGCTTTGCCAGCCATCGGCGTGCCGTGCATTCACAAATTGTCTGACCTCCACTATCAAAGCCCAATGAAGGAAGAATATTGTTATTGACTTGCTTCATGAGCTGGATTGGAGTGATCTAATGAATGTAAGCAAGGTTTTGTCATGCCAGTGCTCATCTTACTTCGCCATCACTGATCACTGTCAGGTACCGACGCACTGCTTGTGCAACCCATTCATTATTCAAGAGTGACGGATGGGTGTGGTGCTTTCCGGTATTGGTTGGAGGTAACATATGAAACTGTGCAACATATTTGTAAAGTGAGCGTATCTTTCACACCATATATGGTCCTTTCCCCACAGATGCAGCAACGACATGGCTGGCATTAACCATTGGGGCCTTGATCCGTGGACTAAGCTTATACTTCCCCCACAGGTCAATGAACTGTTTAAGAGAAGTAAGGTAGAACAGTGAGGTGAATGACTTATATTTTTTTGCATCAATGATGAGTTTTTTGACAGCTTCGAGAACTGAGACAGGTCCTGCTGCATCACCATCATCATCTGTCATGTCCAAAAAGGTGATTGCAGGCATTTTGGCTTCAGCACCTGGAGTTTTGGCTTTGGCCCTGGAAGTTTCGGCTTCAACCCCATGAGTTTCAGCTTCGGTCCCAGGAGTTTCAACTTCAGCTCCAGGTGCTTCGACTTCAGTGGTATCCATGATGTCTGCACTACAAAAGTTCGTGCCTCTTGTGACTGGTTTGTGTGTAGGCGGAAAAAACGAGGTAATTTTAGTGTTGTTATTTGTGGCGAGTCGCAGCTGACGCTTCCGCTGGAAGGTCATTGATCGTCCTGCTCCTGTATAGGTGGGCATGGCAACCTTGAGTGGCTTTGCACTATGTGCATTGTCCTGCAAGGTATCCTATTTCTCGTGCCAATTGAACATGACTGACAATTTTGACACTCACCCTCCTCATGATATTAGCCCAGAATGTACATGCAGATGCTGCAGCTTTGGAGGCACATTCCTCCACATAATCCAGGGAGCCCTGAGTTTCGAGCTCATCGAGAACCTCCTCTTGCCAGTCACCATCCATCTTTCTCTTTTCACCTGTGCAAACAACCTCATCATCTGAACACTCAGAGGACTCTAATTCATCTCCTATATCATGATCAACGAGACAGAATGCCATGTCCATGACAGTTGAAGAGCCTTCAGAGTCGGTTTCTGAGTAGTCTTCCTCGTTTGACTGGTAGTTAGGATCAATAGTGATGTCCAACAGGTCTTCCACAAGGCCATTATGGAAGTATTTCCCCCCAGAAACACGCTGCTGCTTTGCCTTCTTCTGCTTCTTTGTCGGAGGTGGCATTTTGTTGCAATATCTCAACACTTTTTTTCACCCCCAAAAAGTGGACTATTACATAATCAGGGGTCTTTTTTGAAGAATGCAGGTTTACGCTAATTTGACCTATATTTACTATCAAAATTTTAATTTGAGCCACCAGTGATCAAATTTGGGCGCTGCCAAGAGTTGCTGCCTTATGGTGGCCGACACTGTACCATAATGGATGTTATTCCTTCAGTTTCTTTTTCTTCTGCTTCTTGGCGGTTCTTGTGCGAGTGATGACTGCTAGACGTCGGCAGTCGTCTCTTGCATCAGGATAGTCTTCTTGTGCGATAGATGGCTACGATGATGCTCCGTTGTGCTCATCCTTCACATCAGGATCGTTTGATATTGACGTTATCTTCCATGTTCACTGTACCAAACCTGTTTGGTGTGTGACAGCGGGATCCGTTTTCTGCGCATGATGGATGTCAGTTTGTTATGGTTAACGTAGTCAAAGAAACCTTTGATGTCTATAGTCAGGCTAGTAGTTACTAGTCCGTGGTTACAGGCTGCTTCTATGTCATGGGTGAACGTGAGAGCCGCGTCGACTGTTGAGCTGCCTGGGCGGCCTCCAAACTGCGTGGCGGGGACTAGGTTGTGTTCGTGGATCATGTGGGACAGGCGGCGGGCGATAACCGACTCTAGGACTTTGCCTAGGCACTCTTCTAGTTGGATGAGGCGGTAGGCATGGGGGTTGGAGTAGTCTGGTTTCTTCGGCTTGCGTAGCACGACTGCTACTGTCTTTCTCCATATCTGGGGGTGGTACCCAGCATCAGCGCACTTGCTGACCAGGAGGAATATAGGGACAGGGTCTGCAGCCCATGCCCACCAGAGGGCTACGTAGTTGATCTGACTGGGGCCTGGTGCCTTGTGTTGGTTCGGGGCAAATATTGCTCTATGGACTTCCGCGTATGAGACCGGCTCCCATGCGATGTCGTCAGGGTGAGCACGTATGAGTTCCATAGGGTCGGCATGGATGGGTGGGGGGGGGTTGGAACAGCATGTTGCGAAGTGCATTGCACTTGTCTTCGTGTGACACTGCAGCAGGTAGGCCTTGGCCAGGGTCGATGGGGGGGGAAGGGTAGTGGCGAATGCCTTTAGGCCACTTGGTAAATGCCCAGATATCATCTGGTACCGCTTTTTCCAGTTCGTCGCTGGTCCACTTTCTTTTGGCCGCCTTTGTCAGCCATTTCAGCCTGTTTCTGGTCCTCTTGATCAGGGCTAGGGTGTCTGTAGCCTCTTCCTCCACAACATTGAGGAAGATCTGGGCTGATCTCCTTAGGTCATGCAGGTAGTCGTACGCCTGGGTTAGTTCCAGCGTCCACCACGGGCGTGCGTGGATGCTGTCTTTTCGCTTGGGGACGTGTGCTTCCATGGTGGCCTGCATCGCGTTATGTAGTTCCTGTGTTGCGATGTCCAGGGTCTGCGCGAAGGGACTCTCGTCATACAGACCTCTGAAGGCCCATGCGCGGTGCCCAACTTCTGACTCGTATGTGGCTTTCCACTTTTTCGGCACATCATCCTTTAGTCCTCTCCACCTGAACCTTTGGGCCGTGACGTTTTCCAACGCTACTGCTCCATAGTCCATTGTCCACGTTAGGGGGTAGTGATCCGACCCGTGTGCTAGCTCAGGTGCAACTCTCCACTCAAGAACAGAGTTGGCTGCGTGTGTGGCATTGTTGGCGAACGTGAGGTCGAGGACTGACGTGGCCCTGCCACAGTGTGAGAGGAACGTGGGTGACCCTTTGTCGTTGCACATGGTCATGTGTCTGTCCATTAGCCATTCTACGAACGCCTCCATCCTGGCGTCGGGTTGAGGTTCATCAATGGCCCACAGTGGGTGGTGCATGTTGAAGTCACCAGAGACAACTACTGGGAGGTTCTCTGGGAAGGCGATGTTGCGGAGCCGGTCGACGGACCAGCTGTTGTTGTTGTCTTCGGCCCACTGGTTGTATACATTGACTATGATTGTGGGGGGGTGTGGCGGCTGGTCCACCTGTAACACTTGTATGTCTGCGTCTGAAACCAGGTCCGACCGCAGGGTAATGTGGAAGTCCTCCCTGCACCTGTAGTAGGCCATTGTGCGCGGGACTAGGTCTTCGGGGACCAGTTGGAAAGGGAGTACTGGGTTCCACCCACTCAGCGCTACTGGGCTGTGCTGGTCGTTTCCTATACTACCGAACCATGGTTCAGTTAGGAGAATTATGTCAACTGAATTTACTGTGGCATTTAGAATGGCGTGGCAGACTGGGTTGCTGCAGTTTGCGTTGAGTTGTAGTATCTTGATGGGTTTGGTATGTTGTCCCGTCATATTGAGGTTACATTGGGGGCATCGCGGGTGTTACTAGGGGTGGGGTTGTTGTGGAGTAGGCGGCCGCCTTTGGGTGGGGTGCAGGTAGTCCCAGTGACCGCCATTCTTGACGGGCATTTTGTGTCGTTGGCAGGGTGGGGTCCATTGCAGTTGACGCATTTTGTAGGTAGGTGGGTGCAGTTTTCGCGGTTGTCTTCGGATGTGGGGCACTCCAGGCAGGTGTGGTCCGTCTCTGTATGTCCGCCGGCACAGGTCCTGCATTTGGGATCTTTATTGCATTTGAGGTGGCCGTATGACCAGCAGTTTGTGCATTGTTTTATGGGTTTTGTGTCTTGATAGCAGGTGAAAGAGGCAAGCCTGCCATACATGACCACTCTTCGTACATAGCGTAGGAGGATGTCAACGTCTTCCTGCGACAAAACTGTCAGTATTACCAAGGAGTGAGTTTTCTCACGTAGATTTTCAGGGCGCGTTAGCCATCTTGCCTCTGTGATGGTTGTCGTGGCCAGGGATGGGTTGTTAGTTTGTAGTTCCTTGAGTATTTCCTCTGGGCGGCGTCCCTGGAATTGGGTTAGTTCAATGTCCTTGTCAATGTCCATTCTACCTGTGTCCACTCCATTTAGTATTATGCAGTGCCATTTTTGGTCTGGGGTAGCGGAGCACTCGATGTCATTTTGGCCAGTAATGACAGCTGCGATGATGTTACCGAATGGGACCAAGTCCGTGGCAGTATAGTCAGGGTGGGAGATTGCGATGCAATTGCCCTTGTCGTTCCATTTGACTGCGATGACGGTGGCTTTGGTGTGCTGTGCTAGTGCCGCATTAGCTGCCTCTACAGCCTTTATACCCATTAGACGATCATTAGAATCTACTGTGGGGGGGATCTGTAGTACAAGGCACGCGGGGTGGTGTCATTGCCAAGGGCTGTTGATTTGTACTGGGGGTTGCACCGGTTTCGGGGTTTTCGGGGTAGGCCGAATGGTAGGGCCGGTGGTGAAGACATTCTTGGGCCTGGTTGGGTTCTGAGCGGGGGGCAGGGGGTTGGGGGCAGCACGTTTGAGTTCCTCTACGTCCTTGGCCAGCTTCCTGATTGCAGAAAGGATGTCGTTGGATGGTTCCTGTTCACTAGACGTTGTTGTCTTTGTGCGGTGGTATAGTTCTTGTACGAGGTTGACTGTGCGTTCCGGGAGTACCGCGTGGATGGATAGCTTGTCCAGGGTGTCCATGGCGCTCTCGAGGGTCTTGTGTAGGGTTGTGAGGCAACCTGCTTGCGTGTGAGGTTCACCCTTCTTGGGGGTTTGGGGTGGGAATGCGTCCTCATTGTCATCTCCCCAGCTGGGCTTGGATGTACCGATTTCGGTTTGCTCTTCCATTTCCTGGTCTACGTCCAAGGGCGTATCAGCATTGGGTGGGTGGGGCGCTGCCACTGGTGTGGTAGGGGATCCGCATCCATCGTTGGGGCTAGAGGGGGTCGGTGGGTCTTTACGGTGAGGGGGGTCAGGGCCCTCAGTGCGAAGGCGTTTAACACTGCGTTCGCTATGACTTGCGAGATTAATATTGCACTCCATCTTTACTACCAGACCTCTAGTTTTTCCCGTGGGAAAATATCCAGATGGTTATGGTAACAAGTCAAGGTGCCTCCTCAAAGGAGGAAGAGCCAAGTGATAGGGTGTCATTTGATTCTGTCATTCTTTCTGTGTTTCAACCAAACGCAAATTGTGGTTACCCTTGTCGGAATGGTACATAGATGGGCCTGTTGAACCATAGGAAAAGGGGAAACTGGCTCCGCACCTTTCCCCAACTGAAAGGTATGGTGTCAGCATTTCATTGACAGCGTTTACGTCGACATTCGTACAGGCACCTACAACAGTCGACCCCTAAAATCAATCCTGCGCTCATCATGTGTTTGACACAAACTAGTCCCTCTAGTCCCTCTACTCAGGCCCCATCACCATTTGATCTAAAGGGTCTCATTCCATATGCTCACCAACTTCTCTCCTCATCCCATGTGCTTCGAAGGGAAGATATATCCCAATGAACGAGCATCTCCAGGCATTCAAAATGTGTCCCGTCAAGCTGATTGTTGTCGTGCTACTTGTCTATCAAACTTGGCGAGGCAGTTACGACGGTGGCATGTGGCCCCCAATGTGCTGCCACTACTGACCCTCAAGGACGTTGATGCGCCTGGACAACAGCTTTACGAGGGCAGTGCGGGCTGCGCGCCACTTTGAAAACCGATATCGATGCGGGTCTGGATTTTTGCTCACTCACGTGTATACTGGTGCCACTCTATACTCGTACCCTAACAGACTTTCTTACCAGTGGTTAAAAATTGAACAAAGTTCTGTGTTGCTCTTGCAAGCTGTGGTCAATAGCTGCTGGCGAAGTTCGGCCCTTCATCTAGTTCCGAAAAGTCGTGGATGTGCCTGGATATTGAAAGTTTTCCCCTGTATGTTCAATATCGACCAGTGCAATATTGCACAGGATTGCGACAAACGTCCAGTCAAGCATCCTCTGAAGTGATGGGCATCAATATGCTGTGTATGTCTATCATAGCTCAGAGAGTATGGAGCTTGGCAAATTGGCTCAGTGCTCAACCCAGCTCCAAGAGGTATATCTATACAGTCATTAACCACCACTTGAAACAGCTAACTCGCCACCTCTCTAGCAATCACATCAACAACAAAAATTCAGATTGGAAAAGTGGAAGGTCTGGTATAACATTATTAAATGTAGCACACAATTTTTTGCCAATAAAAATATTGACGACTGAGCGAGAATCGTCTGTGCAATTTCTGTCAATTTATCATACATGTCACCACTTGAAACAGACCAAATATGGTATATCATAGCACAGCAATCTTTGTCATCAATTATTGCCTCTTATCACTATGCTACTCCTCTTCACTTCTCTATCGCTTGTGCTGTCATCTGGTGTGCCATTGTAGTTACCATTTATAATACCCAATTTCTTAGGCTTCTTCACTGCCTTTTCCAGCTCCCCTCTCATTGTGTTTTTCCAGCCAGGTCACTTGAGTTCCACAAGATTCCTCTCTGCTTCCCAGAGATGCAACACTTCATGGTAGGATTATTTTTGCACATTGTTCCTTTCCTTCAACTGTGCCTCATCAGCTCACCATGAGCTGAGATTGCGTCTCCCATTGTTTCTGCTGGTTGCAACCCTGCTGCATAGTAATACTCGCGTACTAGCACCTTTCCTAATAAGGCATATCTCAGTGCTATAGCTGGCCCTCCTGGCATGCCCCAACCGGCATCTCACTGGCAAAGCCAACACACTCTGATAAAGATGTCGAGTGGTTGGGACATCATGGAAATAGCCTTATCTACCTTGTGTAGTTAATTTTGGGGCCAAAAAATCTATATTCCTGCTATTTAGTGGTAAACAATACAAATTTCACCATTGAATCCCCACCATGGCAACAAATTCCAATGCAAGAGTGTCTGTTGTGTCTATACAATATACTGACTAGGTGTACTGATCTACTACTATATTTGTTTTGTGTGATCTAAGCAAACTTCGACCATGGGACCTGTTTGTTTCAAGTGGCAGTCATGTTTCAAGTGGCGGTTAATGACTGTACATATACTTTCCAAATCTCCGTCGACTTTCATCTCCACTACATTCCAGTTCTTCACGATGGCTTCAGCTGGTTTCCCAGGCCTCTTCTTTTGCTCCATAGCCATGATGCTCCTCATATCCGTAAGTCCGAATCTTGGACCCTATCTGTCGTCATCTGATTTTATCCCACTTAACGTCACCCTTTCACAGGTATCGATTTCACCACCCACATGGGACGCCATCTCGTTCATGGATGTTGGCAACTTTCACTTCAGGGTGTTTGGTTACACCGGTTCCACGGCGCGACTGTGCTACTATTTGCCCATATCTATACTGTAGTTCAGCGACGACGTTATGTATACTGCTACATGTGCTTTCATTCTATACCCCATCGCTGCCGGGCTTGCTGGGATATCGGTACTCCTAGGTCTCCGTTGGGCTAGTTACCAATGCGCTGGAGCTGCCCTTATAAATCTGACCGTAGCTGTGGCCCTACTCTGTACCCTTGTTGCTTGGGTCATCAGCACTATCCTCTTTGGTATCCAGTGTACCAAATTGAGCGACAACGGTACCAATGCGACTTTGGGTAATGCTACTTGGCTAGGCTTTGGCGCACTCGTCTTTCTTTTTCTCAGATTCTGCAACACTGCGTACGGTGTTTGTGGCAGCTCCAGGCATACAAGGCGTGGGTAAACTTTATGTTATGAATGGTCTTGCATCAGAGTATTTACCCGAGGGTATCACCAAGGGCATGCCTACCTCATTTAGGAATAGCTCAAGATACTATCCTGATTTGTACAGTCCCCGTTACGAAACTACAGAACCCTCAGTTCCGCACTATGCGATCAGTCTTATCAAGAGATCGGTTGTAATCTAGTAATAGTACAAGTAGTACTACATGCTGTGATCTAAGATAATGACATTGTACTTCCATGAGCTACATAGTACAGTGATCTACTATCTCCTTTCTGCGCTGAAGAATGCACTGGGTGAGGTGGTTCAAACATTGTAGCTCTGTACCATAATTTCCCTTCCTAATTGTTTCCATGCGATGCAAAGCATCCCTATAGTGCAAGCCATAAACGACTGCATAGAAATTTTTTGGGTGGCCCCCTCTCACGTAGTCGAGCGCCCAACGGATCATTGTCACGGTGAATGTAATGAGACAGTCAAAATCTTGTGTTTCGGGCAGGAGCACCTTCCATAGTTTTGTTCTCGGCGACCAGATGACATCTTGAATGATTGCCATGACCACATGATGGTTAAAGACTCCTCGAGTCTTTTCGCCCATTGGAAGCTAGTAGCGCAGAATTAATACCGTATTAGAATTGCAATAGAAGGCTTACAGTCATATCTGCATCCGCAAAATCGCGCCTGCGGAGCAATTCTTCTGCTCTCGTCTTCCATATATCGGAAAGTCTGCCTCATGTCTCGATTGGAATGCATAGGTTGTAGGAGTCTTGTGTTATGGTCAAGGCGGAAACCTTGAAGTGATTCGTAATTTCTTTAAGTGTGCTTTTAGACGTGGAAGAGAAGCTGTTCAGTTTTTTCCGTTCCCAACGATCTGTGTAGATAAGTACTTTTGTACTCAGAAAATTTGATCTTACTTACGCGGCGCTGGCATGAACCTTTGCACAAGGTCATCTGCCAAGTTTTTGATGAATGTATCGTCTTGTTTTGTCCGCATCGGCTGTTGCAGAAGAAAATATCGCTGAAGAGCGCCCCTCGCCTCCATCTGCAAGGTGCTCATGGGGGCAGCATTTGAGTCGGGTGGGTTCTCATATGAAGTGGGTTGCAGAACAATCTGCAAGGCGCTGGCAGGGGCATCATTTGAGGCGGGTGGGTTCTCGGATGAGGTGGGCTGCGGAACAACGAATGTGGACATCGGAGGAATTGTTGCGGCAGACTCCGAGTATTGCGCGGGAGGTAGACGGAGCTTCTTAGATTTCTGGACAGGTTTCTGACTGTCTGGTACAATGCTGATGCGATCAAACTCTTTGCCCCGGACAGACTCTCCACGGCGCGATGGCAAGGTCATTTCCATAATGCGTTCAGCGTACGCATTCGCATATGGAGAGTTGTGTGATGGGAATAATGTGGGGACTCGCCGATCGTGCATGATCCTCTGATCAATGTCCGATAGTGTGTGGGGGGGGACATTTGCGCTTGTGGGCGTAGATTGGTCGTAGATAGTCAGATAAGGAGGCATGGTCCTTTGATCGATGTCTGATAGCGCGGGCGGTGGTACATTCGCGCTTGTAGGGATGGGTTGGTTGTAGATGGTCGGATATGGAGTGAATGCTGGGGCGCTTGTAGGCGTTTGGTTGTAAGTGGTATAAGGATTGAACGCTGAGCTAGATTGCGATGTAGTGCTATGGTAGTCAATCAGATGGGGAGGGTAAGCAGAATGTACGCCGTCACCATAGTCATCCGGGAGACGTTGTGTGTCGCCTAGGAGATACCAATAATTGCTGTCGAAGTACTGAGGGTTGTGCTGTGTATATGCAGCCTCGTCGTCCACACCATATTCCTGTGACCGATGTTCGCTGGTATATGGATCACATGTTTCGGATGGCTCACCACATTTCCAAAACCTGTACTCATCGGATTGAGGTTGTTGTGGGTGCGATGCGAAGAGCGATGATTAGTAGCACGCAAAGTTTGGATATGATGGCACTGACCAAATCGAGTATATTGGTACACAATGAATTTACAACAAGCAACTAAATTTAAACAGAGGGGGGGGGGGGTCTACAAAGCGGTTAGCTGTAGTTCAAGGCAAAGGATCTGTGCCTCACCTCATGGCCGTTCAAGTCTGCATCATCCTTGTGATTTAGTCAAACGTATTCTCATCCCCATTAGTACCCGCTTCCTCTCTTGTATCCTCATCATCGCCGTCGCAATCTGACGAGTCATCAGCCTCATGTGGAGAGGAACGTAATTTCAATGCAAGGCGGCCTTTCACTTCTTCCTCCAGTTGATTGAGTTGTGTTTCTGTAGTGTCAAATGATAAAGCCTCTTTGTGATACACCTCGTGCTTGTAGGCCGCGATGCCAGCCACGTTGTCCCTTACATCTGGCAGGACCACACTGTTTATCTCTTCCATCAGCGATTCCGAATCCTCTGGGCCCACGTGATCCTTTTTGTCCATAGCATCATACTCCTTCAACTCCTCATAATCTGTTTGATGCAATTCCTGCACAAGCTTTCCATAATGCTCAATCTCCTTCAACTCCCACGCTGTGGCCAATGCTCGAAAACGTCTGGTCTCACGGCCTGCCTGTTTCATCAAGACTGCTTGTTCTAACGCCTTGTCTGATAGCTGCTTAATACCATTGCGGAATAAGTGCTGCCCCTGTGAAGCGACAGTTAGGACTCTACAATGTTGGGTAAGGTGTGGGTCAATACCTTTTTAGCATCGTCACGGCCAATATTGACTCCAGTCCCCCCTCTCAGGGAATTAGCCAAGAAGCGCAACTCCAAAGCCTGCTCAAGGGTCGGGCTAGAATAAGGTAAGGCCCTTCTACGCGCATTCTTTAAGACCTCAGAAACAAGTCGCATAGCCCTTTTGGAGGAGGTAGTACTGTCGGAAACATAACCAGAGCCACTGAAACCACTTGGTGAGGATGGAACATTTGGAGGGGGAGAGGAGGACAATTTGTTGAACGGGGAAGAATCAACAGATTTATAATGGCCGTATCGCACTGATACTGGAGTGGTAGGGGGTTCAGACTGAATCATAGGAGTAGATTGACAATCTGTTGTTGATAGCAGTTGGGCAAGGGAAGAGGCACCAGTTTGTCGGAGTTTGAAGAACTTAGGATTTTTTTTGTTGAACTCGAGCATCATGGATTGGCCACGGAGTGAAGGTACGATGGCAGAGACAGAGGACAGAAGACTGTCAGAAGCAGCACGCATTTTAGAAGTTCCCGGTAATCCTAGGAGGTTCGTATCGGTGATGCTAACTTGAGGTCTACTTACCAGTGTTCCAGGTATCGGTGTCCAAACATGGCTTGCACTCAAGTATTCCAAGTCTTTGATACTCACGAAGCATTGATCCAGCACCTTGATGCATGCCATCCATCTATCCCATATAATTCCTCGACAATGCAAGGTGCTCATCCAACTTCAAATAGTCGATCTCCGAACCCATGAGCTAGGTACCATGCACGATCAGGGTATCTTTTCGGTCGTGGTCCAAATACATTCGAGCAAATGAATAACGGTCCTTTCAAGCAAGAGCGAGAGAGCAACATGTACTATCCGTTCAAGTCCCGAGCCGAATGGTCTTTAGCCAAGTTTCTTGTGGATAACTTCACGCAGACTCAGATAAACCAATTCCTCGCTTTGCCTTGGGTATGATTATTTTGTCCTTGATAAAGACTAATTTGCATTAGTTCGAGGAAAATCCAAGGCCCTCCTTTACTTCCACAGAAGAGCTGTTGGGGTGGGTCAACACCCTTCCTTTGGGGCCAAAATGGCATAGTACTGTCTTACAAGTAGAGGGCTACGCAACAACCGATCCTATACGTTTGTTTTGGCGTGATGCTGCGGAGGTCGTAGCATCCCTATTCGGGGATCCGATCTTTGGTGCCGACATGATGTTTGACCCCATCAAAGTCACCACCCATCTCGGACGAGAGTACAGTGAATGGTTTTCAGCAAAGGAAGCCCATCGCATCCAGGTGGGTTTTTCTGGAGTACTGAATCTTTACATGGGAACTGAAAGATAAATTTCTGCTAGGATTCACTGCCAGAGGGTGCGATGATTGTGCCCATTCTAGCTGCATCTGACAAGACTCCCGTGATGAGGATGACAGGAGGGCTGGAAATGCACCCTCTTTTCATCAGTATCGGTAATATTCCAGGACACGTCCGCATGGCAGCTACCTCACACGCATGGCGATGCGTCGCGTTCATGCCAATCCCAAAGTTTGATGCCCCCAAGGGATGCCAGTCGGTCCTACAGAATCGTGTTTGGCACAAGTGCGTCGAAATTGTCACTGCAGGCCTGCAGTACCTTGCTCGCTCTGGAGGCTTCATGCCGGATCCTCACAGATACCAGCAGCTATGTTTCACGCCGTTAGTAGCATGGACCACTGACCTCCCTGAACAGTTGATGATCGCATGTGTCTCAAAAAGCGCTTCCCCCATCACAGAGGCCACTCACAAACAGTTTGGTGATGCTCACTGCAGCCCCCCTCGTACGGGCGAGCTCACACTCAACTGCATCGCCGAACTCATTCAGAAGGTTGACCCATGGAATCTTGCTGCCTTTCTGAAAAAGGTGAGGACACTGTACCTCAATGGTGTCCACCTTCCGTTTTGGAGAAAATACCTGTTTGCGAACCCGTCCATTTTTCTTCTGCCTGAAATACTCCATGCTTGTCACAAGTTCTTCTTTGACCACATCCTCCCGTGGTGCAAAGAATTGCTTGGCACCGAACTTGACGCACGGTATAAATGCCATCACAAACGCGTTGGGGTGAGGCACTTCGCGAGTGGTGTTTCGCATGTTAAGCAGATGATGGGTAGAGAACACTGCGACATCCAACGTACCCTTGTCGCCATGATTGCTGGCCATGTTCCCCCACGCTTCCTCCGTGTGATATGCGCTCTCATTGATTTCATATACCAGGCACAGAGCCCCGTGCACACAGAGTCTTCCATCCAGGAAATGGAGTCATCGCTGCGCGAATTTCATGACCACAAGGATGCCATTATCGAGGCTGGTGCTAGAAGGACAAAAGCAGCTGGCACCAAAACCGACTTCAACATTCTGAAGCTGGAACTCTTTCACAGCTTTGCAACGGCGATTCGTAATAACGGTGGACTCATACAGTATACTGCAGATGTCAGCGAACGTTTACTCATCACTCACTGCAAGCATCCATTCGATCATACAAGCAAGAACAAAGACTTCGCAGAGCAAGTCATCCGGATCCTTGATCGGGAAGAAGTTATGCGGCAGTTTGATGTGTACACATTACTATGTTCCGGTGATGTATCGCTCACCAACACCATGTGTGAGGATGAAATAAGAACCGCGAATCCAACGCTTGCTGTTGAAGTCACACATGCACCCGGCGTAAACCGTCGACAAAGTGTGCACAAGACTGCGACCCATATTAGTGTAGACTTAGTAATAGTCCTCTTTAGAGTAGATGTTACATGTCACACATCACGCGTCACAGTCATGCGTCACAATGTTTGTTGTATATAAACAGTGTTCATCGCTTATATAATATAACAACTCTTGACCAGCTACCGCTACCATCTCAGGTTGTGCACTCCACCCAACAGGTGAGTTGGAGTAGCAGTTCCTCTACGTATATAGGTATTGCTTCAACAGGTTATGAGCCCCATGAGCGCACTGTGTGCAGCAATGCACCAGACAGCACTGAAAAGATAAGAAAGGGTTTGGGTGGCTGCTCCCTCAGATGAGGTGCATTCGACCCAGGAGCTTCTGGAGGTCAGGCAAGGCTCCCAAGGACTGGGGAGACTAGGAGAAGTAGGGAGAGTAAAGGTGTTCAGTCACTCCAGGACTGAGATCAAACATATACAGAGGAAAGAGGGAGATTGCTTAGTAAGCTAGTACAAGCCTACATAAGCTAAGGTAGGAGAGTCCAGTATCAGTACTACTATCAGCAA